>Ga0351877_1018_pt1 | contig 54780 bp, 43 predicted proteins | sample BONcelFGM3001D13_FD_206775 | JGI IMG/M metagenome (GOLD analysis project Ga0351877, IMG submission 206775) | Enriched cells from coal bed in the Powder River Basin, Montana, United States - BONCAT cells FGM rep3 HSBNCT.FGM.300.1.D13 ...
CCCGCTTTTAAGGCATACAAAAGTACATCTTTTAAAACAACTGTTTGGCAGGGTTCATTCAATTTTTTTAAGCCCGGACATTGTTTTTATTGATCAAACACAGTTCATAAAAAGCGTTGAGAGGTTGAACCGGGAAACTGTCTTTCTGATGCTTTGTTTGCCTTGCTTACTCTGAGATAGCAATCATTTATTAATTTTGCTCAGTCATCAAATTGTATCAATTGAGTATCGAACGGTTTTTCAGAATTTTTCTGGTCTTGTCGGTAAGCACAATGTTGTTGTCATGTTCGGCAAAACGTATGGTGCCTGAAGGAAAATATCTGTTGCACAATACCGCGGTTCGTATTCAGGGAAAGCCTCAAGGATTGAATCGTTCAGATTTGACTGCACTAATTTCCCAGAAGCCTAACAGGCATTTTTTGGGTACCAGGCCACAATTATGGGTATATTACCAGACAATAAACAGAACAGACAGCAGATTCTGGAGGTGGATCAATGAACAAATCGGGAGACCTCCAGTATATTTGGATGAACTGGCAACAAAGAACTCGGCAGAGCAAATGTCGCGCTATCTGGCCAATGTCGGTTTTTTTTACGCGCATGTTGATTTCGATATTTCACTAAGCCGAAATCAAGCGGCGGTAGGATTTCAGGTTGACCCTTCATGGGCTTACCGTATCAATTCAGTTAATTTTAGCATTACCGATACTGCACTTGCTTCTTCAATTGACCTTATCAGCCAACAATCCTTAGTTAAGGCAGGCTCAGTTTTTAATGTGTACACCTTAGATAATGAACGCGACAGAATCACAGAGTATTTAAGAAACCAGGGTTATTATTTCTTTGGACGTGATTTCATCCTCTTTGAAGCGGATACCAATCTGAGAAATCAGGCTGTGGATATAACGCTCAGGATTAATAGTATGTCTTCTGATAAGCATTCTGCGGATAATCTGAACAGAACCGTTCCACACCGCAGATATATCATCAGAAAGGTTAACCTGTTTCCGGCAACTCAACCATTATCTATGGCAAAATCAGGAGTTCAGGATACTGTAGTTTTAAACTTCAGGGCGAACAAAAAGGGTGAACCACATACAATGAGCTTATTTTTTAATGGTAACCCACGGATCAGGCCGGCAATTTTTACCCAGCTTGTACAGCTTAAGAATAATGATTTATACAGCATCAACAAAGTAAGGCAAACCTATCGCGGACTAGCCAACCTCAGAATTTATCAGGGAACAAGAATAAGCTTCGATACTGTACCAGACGAAATTCCTGACAGTGATCCGGACGCCAGATGGATTGATTGCAACATTTCCATGCAGCGAACACAATCAATGGCCTATGGTTTTGATGTTGAAGGAACCAATTCGGGAGGTGATCTGGGACTTCGGGGGAGCCTTCACTTTACACATAAAAACCTGTTTAACGGAGCCGAAGTATTCAGGTTCAGGATTAACGGCGGCATCGAGGCCCAGGAACTTGCTGCCGGAATTAGTGGCAGTGATGAAGATAAGATCATTAATATCTTCAATACTACTGAGTTGGGTGCTGATGTCAACCTTAGTATTCCACGATTTCTCAGCCCTGTGCGCCTAAGAAAGTTTAGACAGGAATACCAGCCAAAAACCAATCTGAACTTTGGCTATAGCGCACAGAACAGAGTAAACTACAGCAGAACACTGACAAGGGCTGCCTTTGGCTACGACTGGATGGCAAGCAACACCATCAGTCACATTTTAACACCTGTAAACCTGAACAGTGTCAAGGTTACCCCTTCTCCGGAATTTCAGAAAATACTCGACAATGAAACAAACCAAAGGATTAGGGAACAGTATTCAAACCATCTGATCCTTGGTATGAAATACAGCTTTATCTTTAACAATCAGAATATTAACAAGGCGAATGATTTTTTCTATTTCAGGTTGAACCTGGAAACATCAGGTAATCTTGTCAGCCTTTTTAACAAGACCTCATTGGTAAGCAACAAAGGGGACTATTCCGAGTTTTTTGGTATCAGATATGCGCAATTTGTAAGGTCTGATCTGGATTTTAGGTATTATCGTCTTTTGGGTAAATACAACAGGCTTGTATTCAGAACAATTATGGGTGTTGGTCTGCCACATGGCAATTCAAGGGATATGCCTTTTGAGCGGAGTTTTTACGCTGGTGGTTCTAATGGAATGAGGGGCTGGTCGTTCAGGGAACTGGGGCCAGGAACTTATCAGGGAGATACCGACAACATTGAAAAGATCGGTGATGTGCAGCTTGAAGCCAGCGTTGAGTACCGTTTTCCGGTTTATAGCTTTTTGAACGGAGCTTTTTTCGCCGATTTGGGCAACATATGGACATTAAGGGATGTTGATTATCTGCCGGGAGGCGAATTCAGATTTGATCGTTTTTACAAGCAGCTTGGATTTGATGCAGGTGTGGGGTTCCGTTTCGACTTTTCGTTTTTTATCTTCAGGATTGATGCGGCTGTTCCCCTTCATGATCCATCAAAACCCGAAAACGACCGGTGGGTGCTGGATAAACTTCAACTCCGCGATTCAAACTGGCAGATAGGTATAGGATATCCTTTCTGAGATGGACCGGAACCGGTTGTTAACCGCATTAATAAGCGAATTTGGCCACCAGCCAACCGAAGGCCAGATGCAGGTAATGAACCATCTGACCGCCTTCCTGCTCAGTAAAAAACCAAATCCCATTTATATTTTGAAAGGTTTTGCCGGAACAGGAAAAACTACTCTGATAGGTGCTTTGGTCAGGCTTATGGAACACACAGGACAACGATTTGTGCTGATGGCGCCCACCGGAAGGGCTGCTAAGGTGCTTTCGGCTTATAGTGGTTTTTCCTCATATACAATACACCGGAAAATCTACCGAAGACTAATTGCTTCTGATGGAAGGGTTTCGGTGCAAAGGCTGACCAATAAGCACAGGAATACTGTTTTTATTGTTGATGAGGCATCCATGATTGGAGAAACTACAACTGATAAGGGAGTTTTCGGCAGGCAGAATCTTTTAGATGATTTGATTTCATATGTTTTTGAAGGCGCTAATTGTAGTATGATACTAATCGGTGATAGCGCCCAGCTGCCTCCGGTGGGCGTTGATGAAAGTCCTGCACTTGATCCTGGGTTTATAAAAGCTTCTTATCCGGTAACAGCCTATATGTATGAACTTAAAGAGGTTATGCGACAGTCGCTGGAGTCAGGGATATTATACCAATCAACAGTCATCCGCCTGGCACTCGACAGCAGCATGCCGGTGAGCCTACCCTTGTTTTCCCCAACAAAATTCCCTGATGTAGTCAATGTAGGCAATGATGATATAGAAGATCTTTTGTTTCAAGCATTTGGCAATCGTGATCCTGATGAGGCAGTGGTTGTGTGCCGGTCGAACCGGAACGCAAATCTTTATAATCAGGCCATACGCAGCCGCATACTGGGATGTGAGGAAGAAATTAATGCCGGCGACCTGTTGATGATTGTCAAAAACAATTACTACTGGCTCGAACAGGTGGATCAGGCAGCCGGGTTTCTGGCCAATGGAGATATTATCAGGGTAAATAGAATAAATAAGATTGAAGAGGTTTATGGGTTTCGGTTTGCTGATGCCGAAGTTATCCTCATTGATGATGAGCAATGTCCCCCTCTTCAGGTAAAAATGCTGCTTAATACACTTTTAGTCAATGCCCCCTCACTTGGGGCTGAAGAGTTCCTGAAACTCTCCACAGCAGTGGAAGAGGACTATTTGGACATTCCTGAGCGCAGAAAACGCCTCGCTTTTGTGAGGGCAAACCCTTACTACAATGCCTTACAGGTAAAGTTCAGCTACGCACTTACTTGTCATAAAACACAGGGGGGACAATGGCCTCAAGTATTTGTAGAAGCTGGTATTAGGTCAGTGGATGATGTGAACCATGAATACCTGAGATGGTTGTACACTGCCTGCACGCGGGCCACAAAAAAACTGTACCTGATCGGATTTCCGGAGCAGGTTACCGGCTGACCATATTCTGTCGCAACTGGTTTATTATTTCTAACGAAACTTATTTGCTTAATGTTTGAATCCAGTCCGATATGGTTTGCATTACCTGCGGTGCCAATGTTTCTTCGATAGTGGCGTATTCGGCCGGGGAGCCTGTTTCAGCAGTCTGAAACAAATGATTCAATCCATCGAAGAGAACAATTTTTGTATTGTCGTTACCGGCGGCTTTCAGGTTTTTTTCGATGCCATCAAGGTTTTCTGCAGCAGGTACCTGACGGTCTTTCGATCCATTAATGGCCAATACAGGGCATTTAACCTGTTTTAAATAGATAGCCGGATCGAAACGGATGAAATTGAGGAACCAGGGAGAAAATAGCTGGTCTACCGATAGCAGAAGTTGCTGCTGCATGCTTTCTTCAAGCTGCGAACCATCGGGTGTGAGGCTGTCGCTCAGAGCAATGAGGGTTTGACGAACCAATTTACGTGCAGTTGTTTCATTTTCTTCGTATTTGAGCACTCTGAAGATTTCTTTGTTGCTTTTTTCGGTCAGCCTGATCTCCTTTTCTGAGGCACCCTGAGCTTCAGAAATCAGACGCGCTTGTTTCAGCAAAAGCATGTCTGTTGGGGTTCCAGGCGCTGCCATGAGCACCAGAAATCCTATTACGGGGTTTCGGGCAGCAACAATAGGAGCAATCATGCCTCCTTCGCTGTGCCCGATCATTCCACATAAGTGTGCATTGGTTTCGGGCTGTGAGCGAAGAAAACTCCATGCGGCTTCAGCATCATTGGAAAAGTCGTAGGTTGTTGAGGCGGCAAAGTCACCGCCCGAACCGGCAGTTCCCCTGTCATCGTAACGCAGCGTCATGATTCCGTTTCTCGCCAAAAAATCAGCCAAAACCAGAAAGGGCTTGTGCCCCATAATCTCTTCATCCCTGTTTTGAGGCCCTGAGCCACTAATTAGCACAGCGGCCGGAAAAGGTCCATCGCCGGGTGGAATAGTAATCGTGGCGGCTAAGTTGAACCCTCCAGATGTTTGATAAATACTGACTTCTTTGATCCTGTATGGGAGTTCTCCGACCGGCTCCTGTGGGCGGCCTGGTCTTGATTCTTTGTTTTTCTGACGTAAAAGCAACAAGTCAAAAACCAGTCCGGCTTGTTTCCATGTGCCAATAATGGTATCTGGGTGCACCATGATGCCCTCAAAAGTAGCCATGAGATTTGGTAAACGCAACACCAGTTTGTTGCTGTCAACCTCGCATTGCTGCACGTTTAATCCATATGCTCCCTGGTCAGGACTATCAATAGAAGCCTTATAACCACCATCTTCAACTTGTTCGATATGAAATACCATCCGAAGACTTTGTCCCTGGAAACTTAATTTGCCGGCCCAACTGCCGTAAATGGGCCATTCGCTCTGCCCAAAGCCACTTAAATGCATAAAAAATGCACAACATAGTATTATGATACTCTTATTTTTCATGGTTTTAATCTTTTTGAAATAAACAGACATAGCTCTTCCGGACGATTTGTTCCAAGGCGCACAACTGATTTCTTTCCTTTGAATTTCAGTTCAATAGCCTTGAGTCCTGTAACATTGTACAGCGTTCCTCCCGGGAAAAAGCGTATGCCCCAACCATACCACCAACGGTTTTTAACCGCTTTGCACGACTCAATCCGATCAAGTGAATAGCGCCTTTTCAGCCAGCCGATTCCCAAACTGAACCTTACTTCCTTATCATCTGCTTCAACAACAATCTGATAGAAAAAGAGGAGTGCAATTATCATGACCGGAAGGATAATTAGCAACGGGATGAGGCTGCCTTGTTCACGGACAACAAAATGTAGGACTACAATTAGGGTTATCGCGGATAACAGTGCATAAGTTGTTAAACCGCCTGTTTGTTTAGACTGTATTTTCATGGGATTAAATAATTGGATGAACAAAATTGTGGATCATTATTTTTGAAATTACTTCTGCTATGAGCATGCTGATGATAAATATGATGATGGCTTTGTTTCCCTTAAGGTTGGTTGAAACACTGAAGGCTTTGTAAGTGAGCACGATAACATAAATAGTAATCGTTAGAACAATCAAAACACTCAATGCAAACAGAAAACTTTGCATAAAGCCCGGCTGAGATGCTTCTTCGCCTGACATCATGCCAATCATATAGTCTGAAATCAACTGCGAATGGCTGAATGTATTTGCCAGGGGGGCGAGTATCAAAGGGGCCCTGGCGAGGGCAGTGGTTCCTGCAACATCAACCAGTCTGATCCTTGATTTAGAGAAGAACAAGCCGGCAAGGAAAAGTATGGCCGTTATGGATAAATAACTGACCACCAAATCGAGCAGATAAATGTGGTAGGCAAATTGCCTTCCGAAATGGATGTCAAGCACTCCATCGAAACGCGTTTGCCAGAACCATGCAGTAAATGAAGTTCCGGCCAGTGCAAGCAGACCATATGTCAGTGCCTTGAAGCCACCCACCTTCACGAATGGGTTTGTAAAGAACTGTTTTGTAGGTATCATGATTTCAGCAGATTGTGTTTTTCAATGTGTTCGATTTTCTGAATCAAATCATCAAGCATATTCCGGACGGTGGGATAACTCAGTCCGAGTTGTTTCGCCATCTCCTTCAGGCTGCCACTCGATTTCACGAAGTTCAGCACAAACTGCTGCTCATCTAGGCCAAGCCTTGTAACCGGGGGCAAAGTAAACATGCCCTCAATAGTCGTGGAACATTGTTCACAAATAAGGCTTTTTACAGCCAGACTGTGTTGGCAACTGGGACAAATCAGCGGAAGTTGTTTTTGCATCTCTTCAAAGAATTTTCGGCAAAGATAAAACAAAAATTAATATAAGTCAAGATAAAATTAATAAAAATGAAAATATAATCAATAAAGTTCAATGTTTATTCTATAATATTTCAGTTTCTGAGATTTATAATAACGTATAGCTTAATTTTCTGATAGGGGAAAAGGTGAACCAGTTACCCGGGCAACTGCCGGGTTATGGATTAAGAAGTATTCACCAAAGTTATTGTTCTACAGTGATTCAGGTGCACTGCCGGAAATTAAGGGATTTATCTTTAAGGAAACTTATTGCTGTATGGAAGGTTTTTACTGAAGGGTCTGATAAAAATTAATTCCGATCCACATTCTGTGACGTATATTGTTGTCAATAAAAGAATCAGTTCTGTAATCCATTCCAAGCTCGAGTTTGCTTCCGTGGTTTATGGAATAACCTCCAAAGGCTCCCAGCCTAATTTCCAGATCATCTGTTTGGCCCTGAAGGGAATAGAGGTATTCATTGTTCAGTTTGACAAAGAATTCTCCCGGATCAACTGATTGGCCCTGCAGGGCAAATTCTGAACTGATACGGTATCTGAACCTGTACTCAGCATACTCCTGCTTTTGAAAGGTTTGATCGGCAGCAAATCTGTGTGAGAGTCTGAAACCCGTATATCTTTTCACATAGGTAATTTGCTGAATGGTACGGTTACTGATAGTTTCCTGACGAAACCTTATTTGGTAGCCTGCGCTCAGGCTGGTATTAAGACTGACTTTCCGGCCAGCCAACAGCGATAGGTCAGTGAGCTGGTATTCAAAGTCGAATTCTTCACTATAGACTTCCAGCCTCGTTTCGGCCTTGGCATGCAGCGACCAGTCCTTTGGCAATTTCTTGCTGATGTTTATAGATGGTAACAGACCCAGGGTTGCATTGCTCTGGCTTTTGACACTTATTGTAAGTGAAATAATCAGGAGCAAGACACTGTAAAAACGATGCATTTTAGTATTCCAGATTGTCAGTTGTCTTCAAAACAATTTTATTGCGGCTAACGAAACTGCCGTTCTCAGAAAACAGGTATTCAAACAGGCTGTACTGACCATCTTTTTTAGCCGAAAGAACAACTTCATAGCGAATGACCAATCCATGGGTATGTGTTTTATTTGTAAACTGAGCCAGAACAGCCTCTTCACTTCCTGAATACTGAACCTGAATCTTATCAATCTGATACTTTGGGTATGAATCGTTCAGAAAGTCAATCATTTTTATGTGGGCTTCCTGAGGAACATCGGTAGTTTTTATCTCAATTTCCACATCTTCAAAAACTCCGGTACCCGAAAATTCAATGCTCATGCGTGATCCGTCGTATCTGGTTTTGGCCTCATAAGAATATGTGTCCTTCCCGAATTCCTGATACCATTTTATTCGGGAACCTAAGTTTAACTGATCAACAAAATCCCTGGCGATTTGCGGAACATACCTTTCTCTGATGCGTACCTCTTTCTCATATTTAGATTGCGCAAGTACAGGTAGTATTGCGGACATCATAAATATCACGAGAGTTAACCTTTGCATATACTCAGGATTAAAGACTTTTCGACTGTTTAACAAAGCTGTTGCAGGCAAAGTTCAGCAAAATTGTGATTTTCCTGACTGAATGGCCTTTTTTTTCGCAAGATATCGTATTAAACACCCAGGACCAATTCATTATATTGTTTATTTCCAATAGGATTAATTTTATTAGTACCAATCACATGCGGTTCAACAGCCTTGCGCAGAATGCTTAAGTTTCCTTGCAGGAAAATCATTGTGAACAGTATCAAGAGGTTGTTGTTTCCAAGGCAAAAAAAAAGGCTTCCCCGACAGGAGAAACCTCTTTGGTTATAGATCGTTTGGTTTACTTTCTGTTTGAGGCTGTATAAGCGTCGAAGTCGAAAGTAAGCGCAAACCGTAGTGTATTCTGGAGGGGATTGTTACGGCTGTCAACAGGTATGAGGTATGAAAAGTCAAGTCCGAACACACTGTATTTCAAGCCTGCACCGAGGGTAAAGAATTTGCGGTTTCCCTTGGTTTTGTCTTCGTAGAAGAAACCACCCCTGAGTGCGAAAACATCATTGTACCAATATTCAGTTCCCAGGCTGAAACTCATTTCGCGCATTTCCTCGCCAAAGCCATCAGGTGCGTCATAGAATGACTGCAGCATACCACCAACTACAGAAACATCATTTGATTTGCCGTCTTGTATGATGAAATTGCCGGAGTTGTCCAATACAGGTTGTGCGTTACTGTCCAACAGTATCCGGGGTGGTGAGGGCACCAGCAATTTATTGATGTCGAACGAAAAGGCCAGTTTGTTGTAATCGTCCAACTCAAGTGTTAGGGTTGGGCCGAGCTTTAGGTTTGTAGGGATAAAATCTTTCTTGATGCTTGATTTGCTGTAGCCCATTTTGTTTCCAATATTGGAAATGCTGACACCCCATGCGAAGTTCGATCCAATGTCGCTGAACCAGTTAACGTCTTTTTGCCAATATACAGCTACATCAGCTGCTACTGACAATCCTGCTGTTGTTTCAGCACCTTGAACGTTTTGGCCCAGGGTAAGGTTAGAATAGATAAACCTTCCGGCAACAGCACCCGACAGGTTGTCGGTAAGTTTACGGGCGTAGGTAGCATCAACAGCCCATTCACTGGGTCTGTAATACACACCGGTTATTCCATCATTGGTGAAGAAAATGTCGCCTAAGGTAAAAAACCTGAGAGAGGCAGCAACGGTTGACATATCATCAATCCTTTTGGCTGCGGCCACATATCCCAGATTGATATCCGGCACAAGGTTCCGGAGCCATGGGCTATAGGCAAGGCCAAAGCTAAAGTCGCTTTTAATGTTTGCATATTTGGCAGGATTCCAGTGCATTGAATACACATCTGGTTCGCTTGATACGCCGGCATCTCCCATGGAACCTGCACGCGCATCAGGGGCAATCATCAAAAAAGGCACAGCAGTGGTAATCACGTTCAGCCCTGAGTTCCTGCCTGAGAGATTCCCGTAATTCTGGGCCTGCATCCGCGAGCCAAAAATGATCAGCACGGCTGCGATAAACAATTTAAACTTCATATGGTGGTATTGATAATGTTATTTTTTGGGTGCGCAAAACTAACGAATATTCATTAATTATATTGTTGCTTGAATATGAACATATTGTTTTATCGGCTTATTATAAGTTTGCTGTTGACAACATTCGATACGCCGTTTTTGTCAGTAGCGGTCAAGCGATAGATATAAAGTCCGCCTGGAAGTGGTGTTCCGTTTCGGTCGGTGCCATTCCAGGAAATGGGTTCTGTTTGCCCTCCGGATGATTGCGTCTTGCCTTCTAGGCTGGCAACCCACTGCCCGTCAATACGATAAATATCAATTACCAAATCAAGCAATCCATTAAGCTTGTTATGGTTGAATCGAAAGGAGGTTTCCGTTGAAAAGGGATTGGGAATGTTCATCAAGCCCGATAGAGACAGTGGTGCCTGTACATCAATGATAAAATAGGTTTCGGCTTCTGTCGAATTATTGTGGAGGTCCCATGCCTTCAGGCGAAGGCTGTGTTTTCCTTTTTGAAGGGATTTCAGGGGGAACACAATTTTTCCGCTGGTATAACTGTCGGTATCAGGGGAATAATATTCATTAAGAATAAATGTATTGTTAGCCGCATCATTAAGCACAAGCGTAATGTCCCTGCCAATAATATTGCCCAGATAATGAATGCCCTGTGGATCGGTCAATGTAGCGATTAGTACAGGGTTATCACCAACTATTCCGCCTTCTTTAAAGGAATAATCATTAATAAACAGATGAACGTCGGGTCCTGTTTGATCGGCAACTGCATCTTCATCCGTGCCACCAATAACCAGATTTTGATAGACGCCTGAAGCATCCGTAAAATTGATGGTATCCACGGCATAATAGCTGATGCGGCCTGATCCGTACTGGAAGGAAATATCTTTGGGGAGCATAAATTCAAAAGTGAATAATCCATCCGTCACACTAATTTTTCCCTGATAGAGGACCTTATCGAAGTATGATATGTTGACCGGCTGGCTGTTGTTGTCGTTGCCCAAAGTGCGGTACACTGACTTTTTATCAAAAACCCTCGGATAGAGATACCCGTTAAAATCAGTATCGGTATCGCCATTGGGTAGGGCAATCCTTCCGCTGACCTGAACATGCGACATTGCCCTGATTGTATCCGCTTGTATGCCGGCTTGCATAGAATTGAAAGTTGTTGTGTGCACACGTTTAACAGGAGAAACGAGCCTGAGCGCGGGATCTCCCAACAGCACAAAGTTGTACACCGAAGAACTCGGTGGGTTTTTGCTGGCCCTCATCACATCACCAAGTCGGGGTAATTGTGGATTGTTGCTGCTAAACATGGCTTCATAAAGCTTTTTGTTGAGCGCAAAATTCGAGTGTGCCCATGCCAGACGTGTTGTCGTCATTAAGGCAACTGCACCGCCATTGGGGTTAAGGATAAGTTTCTCGCCTGCTGATTCAAAATGAGGATCATCGAATCGGCTGAATTCACAGGTCGCAGTGATGAATAACGGCAGTTTGTTGTGATTTGTAAGACCAATGATGTCGTTTACAGGGAAAACTTTCTCGTCTGTGAGTCCGTTAATTCCTCCATGTCCGGTGTAATTTACAATAAGGAGACCCTTTTCGATCTGACTGATTAATGAAGCATTGGCCTGTGGGTAGCGATGCCCTCCGGGAACATTCACCTGCTGGTAGTTGTCCAGATAAATTTTCTTGATATTCAGTATGTTTCTGGACGTATCCACAACCCTTGAAAGTGCTTCAGCCTGATCCAGGTGGAGGTTATTATCCTGATCATCGGCTACAAAGAGAATTTCGTTTCTCCAATCTTGCATCACCTCCATATTTTTGCTCAGATACGATCTGACTTTTTCGACCATTGCTTCAGCTTCTGCTTTTGTTCTCACAGGAAACCTTCCAATGCCTACATCAACGCCTCCATTCATATTATAACCTTCACCATGTTCAAGCAGGCCAAAGAAATCATCACTAACAAAGCTTCCGGTCTGGGTGAGCGAATTTTTTGATTGATAAGTCGGAACGAAATTCGTGTTTTCGTGGATCCTGTTCTTGTAATCGTAGGACGCGTCCCCAAAAAGCAAGAGATATCGCATACGCCCGTTCGTTCGGTAATGGAGCATTCTGACGAAATCACGGATGGCTGTGGCATCAGGCGATCCGCCGCCAAACTCATTATATACCTCCATCAGGTTAACAACTGTACTAACGAGGCCTTCGTCTGCAAGATGAATCTCGGAAAGTTTTTGGGATTGTTCCAGAAAATCAGGGTGGGATATGATCAGCATATCGCAATCTGATAACCCGTGAAGATTTTGGTTGCGGATGCGTGTTGAAGCTGCAATGGAGTGATAAGAGCCCGGTTCGTGTATTATGAATGTTCTTAGGCTGTCAGTATGCGAGATGAACTGAAACCCTCCTTGTTGGGGCGTAAATTTATGTGACGCAGGTATCAGGGGATTAGTAATTTCCCAAAGGGAATATGAAGGCACATCAGTATTAACAGTGAAACGAGTGATGTTGCCATCTCCGGTTACCAAATAATCCCTGAATTCGAGTTGATTGCCCCTGTAAACAAGCGATCTCCAGGCGTTCATTCTGATGTAGTTCAGCCAGCCACGTGATCCAATATCATTGGCATGAAACTTCACCCTGATGTTTATTTCCGGAGAATCGGGAAAAAAGGTGAGCGTTTTTAGGCTTTCACGGGCATAAGTGGATTGATTGATCAACAACTTGGCCATGATGTCCTGATCTACTGCCATATTATCATTGATCCAAACACTGTAAGCTACATCTTCGGTAACTGATCTGCCAATATACTGGATTTGAAAATATACGGGTTCGGTGGTGAGTATATCAGGAAAACTGAACGAGAATGTTTTTTCGTTGTCTGTCGAGTTGAATGCCTCTCCAAACCATTCTTTGCCTGAAAGCAACAGGTTTTCGAGCTCTTGCTCGTGGTGGGCCATGTCCACAAATTTTTGGGTTTCGCGGGTAACCTGACCAGATGCCTGTTCTTTTTCCTGAATTCTCAAACCAGGAGCCTCCGAAACTGTCAGAAAATAGAACATTGTGTCGGTAAACAAGTTGACCTGATGTTCGAAACGGCCGTTAAATATGTTAAACGGCCATTCAACAGGCCCTTGCGCATAGAACAGTATAAAATCTGTCGGGTCAAATATACCGTCTTCCTGTCCATGCACATATATTGCATTTTCTCTCAGGTCATCAACCCGTTCGCGTGCATTAGACTCAGGGAGCATGCCGTTGCCATTGCCGTAAATTCTAAGATTTCTCGGATCAATTGTTGAAGGGATGATCCCCATCTGACTTAATTCATCGTAGGTAATCTGATGAATCCCTTGCTGTGTTATGGACATTTTGTACCAGTCGCCTTTACTTAACACAGATTCTGTCGCATATGTAGGTAATGGTTCTTCAACTTTAAGCTGAAAAACAGGGATGGTATGAAAATGAATCGAAAAACCCTGAAGCCTTTCGATGTACTGCCCTGATCGTCGCATCGGCATCACCAGCACATTCGGATTGCCAGATTCCTCGGGTAGAATGAGCTTGAATTCGCTTCCAATCATGTCCTCATCAGCATAAGGGTCAGAAGTGCTTATGGGAATCGTGTCAATGACCAGTGCGATCAGTTTTGCCTCATTGATCTTTAAATCTTTCGATAGGTGAAGTTGGGCTTCAAACAATGGCAGGCTTCCGAAAGCTTCATGAAAAGTTGCCTGCCAAAAATCAGGAATCCTGAATATTTGGCCGCCGTTAGAAGCAATGTGCTGATCAGCTGACCATTGAATGGTATATGAAACAGGTTCGGGTGTCAGATTTGTGTGCTGTGCCTGAAGATGCATCCAGATACCTGATGGTAAAAACAGTGCCAGAATTGTAGTAATTTTATACATGGTATGTCTGTTCATGTTCTGACTGTTTAGATGGGGAGATAAATCAGCTTCGATTGTGTTTCATGAATGATTCCATCTTCATTGGTTACCTTTAGGCGGTAAAGATACAGACCTTTACTGATAGTTTGTCCTTCATCCGTCCGGGCATCCCATTCTATTGGTTCTGAGCGGAAGGCAGCGGGATTGAGTTGCCTGTTAATAGTAGCCACTTTTCTTCCTGTGACATCAAAAATACTGATCTCAACTGCTAATTCCTTTCCGGTTTGGTTATGATCGAACACAAAACTTGTTCTGTTGCTGAAAGGGTTGGGAAAATTGATGAGGTTTTCAAGGGCGATGGCATCACTGGTAATTACCACAAAATCAATACTTGCTTCAGATGAGTTATTAAATACGTCCCATACCTTCAGTTTCAGTGAATGAGGCCCCGCTTTGAGGTTTCTGAAGGGATACCGGATAACTCCACTCGCCTGGCGGTTGATTTCGGCTTCATAGAATTCATTGATTACAGCAAGCGAATTTGTGGATCCTGTGAGTGTTGCAACTATATCGTGCCCGATTCCGGTTCCTGTTGTGTTGATGCCGTTTTCGTCCTCCACATAAGCGAGCAACACAGGGTTTTCGTTGGTCATATCGCCGTTTTTGAAGGTCGTGTCGTTGATGAATAAACGAATTTGCGGGCCCTGGTTGTCGGCTATGGTATTTTCGTTAAACCCGCCAATGATAACGTTTTCATAATACCCAGCAGCATCTTCATTCAGGTCAGTCGCATAATAACTAATCCTTCCGGGGCCATATGTATATGCTATATCTTTAGGCAGCATGAAGGTGAACTCGTAAACACCGTTAGTAATTTCAGCTTTGCCATTATAAATGATGCTGTTGTATAAGCTGAAACCTTCAGGGTAACCATTTTCGTCACCTTTTGTGGTGATCAAAGATGCTTTGTCGTACACTGTAGTGTAGAGTACACCATTATATTGAGATAGGGCATTGCCGCCATCGTCGGCTATATAACCTTTAATGGTGACCTTGTCCAATGCTTTGAGTGTATCAGGGACCTGTCCCACAGGATTACCATTGATGTGGGTTGTTACAACCTTATTATATGGTAAAGCAAGTTGCAGTGCCGGGTCGCCAAGAAGAACGAATTTCCTGTCGTTTGCATCTCCCCGGAGTTTCGAACGTCTGATAACATCACCAAACCTGGGATACTCACCATTTGTTTTTGAAAAAAGGTTGTTTTTGAAAATCGCATGATTAAGGATGCGGTTTGCAGAGGCATAAGTAGCTCTGGCAGTTGTAAACATAGCAATGGCGCCCCCCTTGGGGTTCAGAATCACCATTTCACCGGCCGATGTGCGCTGAGCATCGTCATATCGGCTGAATTCGCATGTCGCCGTTATAAATACCGGCATGTTGTCGAAGTTTGTCCAACTGTTTATATCAGCAATCTCCAGAAAACGTTCATGACCCCAGCCAACTTCACCACCATGACCAGAGTAATTCATGATCAGGCTGCCTTTGTCCATTCTTTTGTTTATAGCATTATTAACATCAGGGGCTTTTTGACCTGATGGTGTTGCAATCTGCTGATAGGCATCCAGATAAATTTTGTCGAAATTAATAATCCTTACCGTTGAATCTATTTGTCTGTAAAGGTATTCAGCATCGCTGAAGTGCAGGTTGCCGTCGCTGTCATCAGCCACGAAAGTGATCATGTTGCGCCATGGACCATGAACTTTTTCCGATGTTCCGGCATAATGGAATACTTTATCTACCATTTGGCGGGCCTGTTCGATGCTGCTTACAGGAAATCTGCCAATACCTATGTCCAGCAAATCAGCTGTATTTCCACCTTCACTGTCATCCAGGTAACCATAATAGTCATCTGTAGCAATAGAGCTAACAATATTTAATGAAGGTATTGATTGCCAAGTAGGGACAAAATTGCTGTTGCCAGGCAAAATATTTTTGTAGTCAAAGGATGCATCGCCGAACAAAAGAAGGTATCGCAATTGTTTTCCTGAACTGCTGTCTTTATAGAGCATTCGTGCAAAATCACGAATAGCGGTGACATCCTGGGCTCCACTCGAAAATTCATTGTATATCAGCTCAGGTGTGGTTACAAAAACAGTCAGCCCGCTCTTAGTCCGGTGGAAATCTGCAAGCCTGCCGGCTTCTGTTAAAAAATCGGGATGGCTGATTATAAGGTAATCTATGTTGCGCAGACCGTGGAGATTTTGGTTGTCCACTTTTCCAACCACTTCAATTGTAAGGTATGAAGTTCCGTCGAATGCAATATACTGTCTGATTGCATCGGCAGGGGCAAGAAAACTCAGGTTACTGCCTTGTAGGTTCGATTGCACATCAAATGGATTGGCAGGGGTAGTAATGTCCCACACCCTGGTTTGCTGATTTGTGCCACTGATAATGAATTGATTGGTGCCACCTTCCAGTATTGCAAGAGGGTTGCGGAACAGCATCTGAGATCCGGTGAAACGGAGTTCACGCCATATATTTATTGAAATATAGTCGAGCCAGCCTCTGGAAGATGAAACACTTCGCTGATATCGAAGGTTGATCAGCTGATTGCCTGATGAGGGCAAAAATTTGAACTCAGCCCTTTTGTCTTTGGCAAAACTATAGCCTGTCTGCGTGGTAGTTTCCATATTAAGGGAAGCTTTCTGCTCGCCATTGGCCTGAAAAACAAAAACAGCCGGGTTAAAGTTCCTCGATGCTACTTCGCTTATAACATAGGCTTCCTTTGAAGCAATGCTGTTGGGAAATGAAAACGAAAAGGACTGATCAAGGCTAACATCAAAGACTTCTCCATACCATGTTCGGCCGGTATTTGACAGGTTATACAAATCGTTCTCATGTACCGCATGATCCAGGAAATCAGTTACGACATTATCAGGACTTCCGGAGTGGCTTAGGTTTTGGATTCGCTTGCCTGCGCCTGCATCTGCTGTGATAAAGAAATAACTGAAGTTGTCATAATAATTGTTTCGATGGTAAAAATAACCATTGAAAGGGTTGTGTTTCCATGTGAGCGGTCCTTCGGCAAACATCAGGATGTAGTCATTTTGATCAAACCTGCCATCCTCTTCTCCGATAACAATGATAGGGTTTTCGGCAAGATCATCAATTCGGGCTTCATTGTTTTTTTCGGGAAGGGGAGTTCCTCCGTTACCATAAATTCTTATATTTCTGGGATTGACCGTTGCCGGATTAATACCCAAAGCCTGCAGGTCGGAATATCCGATACGGTAGATACCGGTTTTGCTGATTCGGAACTTGCTCCAGTTGCCTGTTGATAACACAGATTGGGAAGCATAACTGCCATTATTCATGAGGTTGCGGTTCTCATCCGGTGACAAGTTAATAATAGTTCTGAACGAAACCAATCTTTCATAGCTTCCGTTTGCAGGATTGATTCTAATGGGCTCAATAAGAAGGTTGAGGAAAATCTGGTCTCTGGTCCGGCTGATATAGTGACTCAAACGGAAGGTAGTGTCAACAGATAATTTTCTGGCCAGGTAAATTTCGTTGATCGGAACAGGCTCGGCAACTATTTCATCCAGATCGGCCGTAACCACTAAATGCTCGTCATGCACAGAAATCTGAACAGGGAAATGTGGCATATCAAAAGCCTTCATATCATATTGGGCACCATCAAAATGCAAGCGCGAAAGGGTCTCGTAACCTTCAATCTTCAGCGTATCTGGTTTTGACCAGGATATCTGGTGCAGGCCTGAATACTGAACTTCTTGAGCATGAAGATGGCCAGAAACAAATAGAATTAAAAACCAAATGAATCTAAACTTCATAGTGAGGTGTTTGTTTTAATGGACCATGGTAAGTCATTTCTGCTGACCTGAAAACATGCTTTTTAAAAAAGGTTGCTTGACAAACATAACAATTATTCACATGACAAGTTTCAAAACATGCTTTAGTTGGTCGAATAAATCTTGTGAAACTATGAACGAAAGCCCGCCTGAAATATTGCAATGATAAGTTTTTCTTAAAAAATGTTATTTGGTAATGAAAATCGTTGTATCATTGTACGCCATTTCGCAACCAAAACTATAACAGAGCAATGTTCAAAAAGATTGTAACTATCATCTTTTGCGTTTTGATGACCGGGGCATTCAGCCGGCTTATTGCGCAAGACCCAGCCTTTTCACAGTTTTATGCGAACCCCCTCTTTCTGAATCCTGCACTGACAGGATCTACAGAATGTGGTAGGATCCACTTGAACTACAGAAATCAGTGGCCCTCGCTCTCAAATGCGTTTATCACTTATTCAGCCAGTTATGATCAAAGCCTTGCTGGTATAAACAGTGGTATCGGGCTAATGTTCATGAACGATCAGCAAGGAGATGGTGCTTACAACAGGACTTCTGTTGGTGGGTATTATGCCTATAATCTTAAAGTCAGCGAACCTGTAGTGGTTAGTTTTGGTGTTAAAGGGGCCTATTATCAGGAGAAACTTGACTGGAACAAATTTATTTTTGCTGACCAGATCAACCCTACGACCGGACAAATTTCCGACATAAGCAGCGAAACTCCTCCTTCAAAGACCAATGTCACAGCAGTTGATTTTGGCGCAGGGCTTATGATGGGATATCTCGACAAACTCTTTGTTGGCGTAAGTGCTGACCACCTGACCGAACCTGACCTGTCATTTTATGATAATTCTGAGAACAAAATGCCGATGAAGATTACTGCTCATGCCGGCACCCTTATTAACGCTACTGAAGGAACTTTTGGCGGATATTACCAGGGTGATATTATGTTGCAGCCCAACATCCTCTATCAGCAACAGGGAAAATTTCAGCAATTAAACTTTGGTCTGTATGTTAATAAGTATCCTTTTGTGATTGGGACCTGGTTCCGCCACAATTTCGATAATGCTGATGCGGCCATCATACTTGTGGGATTACACTACGAGAATTTTAAATTCGGCTACAGCTACGACTACACCCTGTCGAAACTGGGAGGGTCAAGCGGTGGTGCACACGAAATTTCATTTGCATGGGATTTTTGTATATACAAAGAACCTAGCAGAAGACGTATCAGGGCAATAAATTCACCCTCTTTTTAGTTATCTAAAATCTAACATTATTTTCAAAACGTAATAAAAATGTTCAGAATCAACAAATTACTAACGTTTGCCATGTTGCTTGCTGCATTTGCTGTTGTGAGCTCATGCAGTAAGAAAGCAACTTCCCCAACTACAGGATGGAATTATAACGATCCTAAATCGGGTGGATTTGAGGTTGCAAAGTCGAAGGATCAGATTACGGCTCCTGGCCTCATTGCCATTGAAGGTGGTACTTTCGTCATGGGAGGTACTTATGAGGATCTGATGTATGACTGGAACAACATGCCCCGTCGGGTTACTGTTTCTTCCTTTTATATGGATCAGACCGAAGTAAGCAATGTAGCATACCTTGAGTATATTTACTGGCTTAACAGGGTGTTCGGACAGGATTATCCGGCTGTTGTCCATAAAGCGCTTCCAGACACACTGGTTTGGCGTAATCGTTTGGCATACAACGAGCCACTTGTAGAGATCTATTTCCGTCATCCGTCATATCATGATTATCCTGTTGTTGGTGTCAGCTGGTTACAAGCCAACGACTATGCCAACTGGAGAACCGACAGGGTGAATGAAAACCTGTTGATCAGAGCCGGGGTTTTGGATTTTGATCCTGACCAGAAGAACGAGAACAACTTCAATACTGAAGCATATCTTGCCGGACAGTATGAAGGCCTTATTAAAGAAGGTAAAGAAGATCTTGATCCCAGTGGTTCAGGAATGCGCAATGTTCGTTTTGAGGATGGCCTGATGGTTCCCCGCTACCGCTTGCCCACCGAAGCCGAATGGGAATATGCTGCGCTGGGTCTCGTTGGAAACACCCTTTATGAAAGGGTTGTTGAGCGCAGGGTTTATCCTTGGAACGGAGATGGTCTTCGCACCGATGACAGAAAGTATTACGGTAGTTTTGTCGCTAACTTCAAAAGAGGTCCTGGCGATTATATGGGAGTTGCAGGAAATCTGAACGATGGCGCTGATTTACCTGCTCCTGTTGGTTCATACTGGCCCAATGACTACGGTCTATACAATATGGCCGGTAACGTAGCCGAATGGGTTTTGGATATCTATAGGCCCCTATCATTTGAAGACGTTCACGATTACAATCCGTTCCGTGGAAATATCTTTGTAAACAAGGCCAAAGATGCTGATGGGTTCCTTGCTCAAAAGGATTCATTAGGACGTATGCGCTACACTGAAGTAACCCCCGAAGAAGCTGCAAACCGCAAGAACTATCGTAAAGGAAATGTTGTCAACTATGCTGATGGTGATTATATGTCGACCATTCAGGGAGACTGGCTAACTGGTATTGATGACAAGTCTTCAACATCAAAGATGTATGACTACGGAGTAACTACCCTTATAAGCGACAAATCAAGGGTTTACAAAGGAGGCTCATGGGCCGATCGCGCTTATTTCATGAGCCCCGGCGTTAGAAGGTTCCTAAATGAAGACGAAGCTTCATCCTCAATCGGATTCCGCTGTGCCATGAACAAAGTAGGAAGTCCGCTCGGTAGTAAGAAATAAAACATTTGTTGGTATAAGAAAACCTCGTTGTCTTTTGGTAACGAGGTTTTTTTTGTTTTAATTTTGTTCAATGAAGGACAAAAAATTACAACAGCTTTATGACTTTTTCCTGAGGTCATCGGGAGTATCAACCGATTCGAGAAGGATCACTCATGGTTGCCTTTTTTTCGCCTTAAAAGGGGATCAATTCAATGGCAATCAGTTTGCAGGAGCTGCAATTGAACATGGTGCCATGCTGGCTGTTGCTGATGATCCGGCCCTTGAGAAGCATCCTGAAGTATTTATGGTAGAGAATGCGCTGGAAGCATTGCAACAACTTGCAACACATCATCGGCAACTCTGTCAGGCAAAGGTGATCGGAATCACGGGTTCAAACGGGAAAACCACTTCAAAAGAACTGGTGGCATCTGTTCTTTCGACAAAGTTTAATATTGTTTCGACAGCCGGAAACCTTAACAACCATATTGGTGTCCCATTGACACTATTAAGAATAAAGCCGGAAACTGAGCTCGCTGTAGTTGAAATGGGAGCCAATCATGTCGGTGAGATCGAAGCGCTCTGTAATATTGCCCGACCTGATTATGGCCTGATCACCAATATCGGCAAGGCACACCTTGAGGGATTTGGTGGTATTCAGGGTGTTGTGAAGGCGAAAACCGAATTATACAAATTCCTGAAAGCACATGACGGCCTTGTCTTTCTTAATCATAATGATCAATTGTTGCAAAATCATGCAAAAGATATCAGACAGTATACATATGGAACTTCTACTGAGTCTGATGTGAGGGGAACTCTTTTGGAATCCAAACCTTTTGTAGGTTTTGAATGGAGCCAGGGTGTATCTGAAGCTTACAAGGTGCTTACTAAAATTATTGGCTCATATAACCTTGACAACCTACTGGCAGCCGTTGCCATTGGTAGTTACTTTGGTATTCAGCCTGCTTTGGTCAATGAAGCCCTTGAGTCATACCTGCCATCGAACAACCGATCGCAATTGATTGCCAGAAATAATTTCAGTATCATAATGGATGCATATAACGCAAATCCGGTTAGTATGGCTGCAGCCATCAGCAATCTTGCCGCGCTCGGATGTGAAAGGCCTGTTGTTATTCTAGGTGATATGCTCGAGTTGGGTGATGAAAGTGCCACCGAACATCGTGCTATTCTTGATCTTTTGTCTGGTTTGGGAATCAAGCAGGTGTACCTGATAGGGAAGGAGTTCGCTGCTGTATCTGAACCATATGGATTTCAGGTTTTTAGTGATGTTTTAGCATTCAATAATGCTTTAATAAACCACTCCTGGAATGGCACACACATCCTTGTAAAGGGTTCAAGGGGTATCAGGCTTGAATTGCTCAATATTTTCTCGCAGGATGCTTAGTTGAATGCTCTGGGTTGATTTCTCATCAGACTGACATGCAAAAAACTTTTCCAATAATTGGCTTAATGTCGGGAAGTTCACTCGATGGGATTGATTTGACATGTGCCCTTTTTTGGATCGATTCTGGCATATGGCATTATAGAATCACCCATACTGGCTGTGTTTCCTATCCCCCTGAATGGAGGAAACAACTCGAAGGGGCTTTTTACAAATCGGCGTACGAGATCAGTATTTTGGATCAGGAATATGGTGTTTATCTCGGACAAACAGTTAAGCGCTTTATTGATGATAACTCTTTAGAACCTTTGCTGGTTGCATCGCACGGCCATACAATTTTTCACCGGCCGGAAGAAGGCATTACTATTCAGGTTGGTGAAGGAAGCAGGTTAGCTGCCATCACAGGTGTTCCGGTAGTCAATGATTTCAGGTCAGAAGATGTTCGTAAGGGAGGCCAGGGAGCCCCATTGGTGCCGGTAGGTGACAAGTTGTTGTTTGCAGACTACGGGGCCTGTGTGAATATCGGGGGTATTGCCAATGTGTCATTTGACTCGTCAGAGGGTCAACGAATTGCATTTGACATATGCCCGGCTAATCAGGTGCTTGATCAACTGGCTGCCAGATTAGGCCATTCGTACGATCCGGAGGGCACACTTGCAAGAAATGGAAGAATATGCGAGTTGCTATTTCAGAAACTCAATAACCTTGATTATTATAACAAAAATGGTCCTAAATCACTTGGACGTGAATGGGTTGAGGCTGTGGTAATGCCTGTTATAACAGCTTCCGTATTGCCGGTTGGTGACTTGTTGCGCACGTTCACAGAACATATTGCTGTACAAATAGGGCATTCGATGGCAGCTGTGCCTCAGTCATCTGTGCTGGTCAGTGGTGGTGGTGCACATAACTTATTCCTGGTTGAAAGAATCAGGGAAAGAACCAAACACAAGCTTGTTATTCCCGATTCATTGCTGGTGGATTTCAAGGAAGCCCTCGTTTTTGGTTTTCTCGGGCTGCTTCGATGGCTGGGCGAAATCAATGTTTACAAAAGTGTCACAGGAGCTCAGTCTGATAGTTGCTCGGGAAAGATTCATCTTCCATGACAAAGAATAGCGAAAACTTGAGGGTCAGTTCAGAATACCTGCAACAAAAGATAACAGGTATAGCGGAGTGAAACAACCAGACTAGTTTTCATGGTAATCTATCCCTGATAAACGCTGGTTAATACGCGCGCGAATTGAGAAAAATGCAAAATCAGTACAGCGTACTAAATATGGTCAATATCTTTTGACAGAATTGTGTCTTATGTTCATGACGGTCATGAGTTCAGACGAAAATGCTCCTGCTGGCAAATTAAGGTCAGATCCGTTTTTTTAGGAGTCTTGTTTCTTTCAATTTGTCCGAAAATCAGACTGGCTGAGGCAAAATAAGTGAAAAAACACATGAACAATCATAATTACAAATGCTCCATCAGCACAATGTGATGATTAGTTGGTTCTGTCATTTAACCCAAAGAATGCAAGTAAAAGCACTGTTTGACACAATTAACCCTGGTAAAAAAACTACATATCTGATGTTTTCATGTGAAAATATCAGCATCAAGAGTAAAAACTGCACGATTCTTGATTAATAACAGATACTAATTTTCCAGTCAAAAACATTACCTAAACTCGTTGTGTAATATTTTTCGGGTAAATCAGTTATTGTTAACAACAAGATGTTAAAAATAGGATGTGTTTTTTGCGGGCACCCTTTAAAAAAGGAATAATTTTATACAAAAATTGAACGTATGATCAACTTGTTTCTATTTGCTCAAACAGTTACTAACGACCTGAGCGGTGCAGTTTTGGCTGATGGTTCTGCTGAAGGTGAAATCAGCATGTCAATTCTCCAACTTGCCATGAAAGGCGGCTGGATTATGGCGGTGCTGGCTGTGTTTTCCATCATAGCCGTTTATGTTTTTGTTGAGCGCTATCTGGTGATTTCCAGAGCTGCCGAGAGTGACCGGAATTTTATGAACAACATACGCGAGTACATTCATTCCGGTAAACTCGATGCTGCGCTTGCACTGTGCAGGAGTAATTCTACCCCTAATGCTAGAATGATAGAAAAAGGGCTGTCACGAATTGGTAAGCCACTGAACGATATCAACGCTGCCATTGAAAATGTTGGCAAACTTGAGGTGAGTAAGCTCGAAAAAGGAGTTGCAGGACTTGCAACCATCTCAGGGGCAGCACCTATGCTTGGGTTTTTGGGGACTGTCATTGGGATGATCAAGGCTTTTTATGATATGTCAATGGCTGGCAACAATATTGATATTGCCTTACTTTCCTCAGGTATTTATCAGGCTATGATAACTACTGTTGGCGGACTTATTGTGGGAATACTTGCGTTTATTTTTTACAACATTCTGGTCTCTAGGATAGATAAAGTAGTATATCTTCTTGAAGCCAGAGCAACTGAATTCATGGATGTGCTCCATGAGCCGGCCCGTTAATCAATTAATACCTCGAACTCATGGCTATACAAACAAGAAATAAGCGGAGTGCCACATTCAGCATGGCTTCGATGTCGGATCTGGTTTTTTTGCTGCTGATTTTTTTCATGCTTACTTCTACACTCGTATCCCCCAACGCAATTAAATTATTGCTGCCTCAAAGCAGCAGTAAGACAATGGCAAAACAAAGCATTACGGTGTACATCAACGAAACCTATCAGTATTTTGTCGGTGAGAGCAGGGTGAATGAGGGTGATCTGGTAAACAGAATTAGCAGCAGCATTGTGGGTCAGGCCGAAGCAACAGTTGTGTTGCGCTCTGATAAATCGGTGCCTGTTCAATATATTGTCACTGTTATTGATGCAGTCAATGAAATTAACAACAGGAGCGGGGCCAAACATAAGGTTATCTTAGCCACTTCACCAAGATAGGAACCATAGCTATGGACAAGGACAGACAAAAGGGGATCGCCGGAACAATATTATTCCATTTAATGTTGTTGCTTGCCTTGTTTTTTATGGCTCTTCGTACCCCATTGCCGCTTCCCGGCGAGGAAGGCGTTGAAGTTAACCTTGGTTACAGTGACCGCGGTATGGGAAATGTGCAGCCCGATCAGCCTGCCCCTGCCAGCCAGCCGGTTCCAATGCCCGAACCTATAGCTACTGAAGAAGTTAAGGAAAAAATAGTGACACAGGATACCGAAGAAGCACCTTCTCTACCTGAACCCGTAAAGGAAAAACCTAAAGAAATTAAGCCCGAACCAGTTAAGGAAAAGCCTAAGGAAGTTGTCAAGCAGCCGGTGAAGCAACCAGAGCCAGTTGAGGAAAAGCCAAAAGAGCCTCAAGTGAACCAGCGCGCCTTATTTAAAGGATCGAATACGGCAACGGGCGAGGGAGGTTCAGAAGGAGTAACAGGCGATCCGGGTGATCAAGGCAGGCCTGATGGACTTAAAGATGTGCAGCGGTATGATGGTCGTGGAGGACAAGGCGATGGTCCGTCATTTAGCCTGGGTGGCAGAGGTTCAAAATACCTCGATCGTCCGGCAGGTGAATTCAGAGACCAGGGTAATGTAGTAGTTGACATATGGGTTGACCGAAACGGTATAGTGAAAAGGGCTCAGGTTCAGGCCAAAGGAACTACAATCACAGATGCTAACGTGCGAAATATGGCCGTAAGGGCAGCATTGAATTCGACTTTTAGTGAAGATTCATCAGCAACTGAATTGCAGAAAGGAACGATTACCTACACGTTCATCATTAGAAGGTAAGTGCTGTTTTTATATGCGGCTTTGAATAAATAAGTTCAACAATTAATGCCATCAGGCTTTGCTTTTTGTAATTCCTGATAATCGTATTTCCTGCACCGTTTAACCACCTTTTTCCCATACTTTTGTCCGATGAATTATCGTGAAACACTTCATTGGCTGTTTGAGAAACTACCGATGTATCAACGCATCGGAGCTGCTGCATACAAAGCCGATCTCCAAAATACCGTCAAGCTGCTCAATTTGCTGGACAACCCCCAGCATTCCTTCCGCTCGGTTCATATTGCAGGCACCAATGGAAAAGGCTCTGTGTCGCATATGATTGCTGCCGTGTTGCAGGAGGCGGGTTTTAAAACCGGTTTGTACACCTCACCTCATCTCAAGGATTTTCGCGAAAGAATCAGGATCAATGGCCAGATGATTTCCGAGGAAGCTGTTGTTGTTTTCGTAGAGCAACACAAAAATGCATTTGAACAGATGGAGCTTTCTTTCTTCGAAATGACCGTGGGATTGGCATTCGATTATTTCAGGTCGGAAAAAGTTGATGTTGCTGTTGTTGAAACAGGGATGGGCGGACGCCTCGATTCAACAAATCTTTTGTTGCCTGAATTAAGCATCATCACCAACATTGGATTTGACCATATGCAGTTTCTCGGTAACACCCTCGAACAGATTGCAACAGAGAAAGCAGGTATCATAAAGAAAGGAGTGCCGGTTGTTATTGGAGAAACCCATGATAAAACCAAAGCTGTTTTTGAACAAAGGGCTGCCGAAATGGATTCACCAATTGTGTTTGCCGACAAACATTTTGATGTCAGCCGATTGAACAGACCAGGCAACGAATTCCAGTATTTTGATGTGTGGAAGGAAAGCAGATTGTTTATTGAAAACCTCCCGCTTCCCTTGTTGGGTCATTATCAGGAGCGAAACTTAGTGACAGCAGTTTGTGCACTTGATCAGTTACAAAATGCTTTTCAGGTAACAAATGCTGACCTTTATGAGGGACTGTCGCGGGTAAGTCAGATGACAGGACTGTCGGGCAGGTGGCAGGTACTTGGCCGGAATCCGCTGGTAGTTGCTGATACTGCACACAATGCCGAGGGTATTAGTTGGGTGATCAGGCAGGTGATGCAACAGATTTACAACAAACTGCATATTGTACTGGGAGTGGTGCAGGATAAAAATATTGACACCATGCTGCAGCAGTTACCGCGAAATGCAACCTATTATTTTTGTAAGGCGGATATACCGCGGGCTTTGGATGCAGCAATCTTGTCCGAGGTGGCTTTTGGTATCGGACTTCGTGGTGAAGCTTACAGCTCGGTGTATGCAGCTTATCAGTCGGCCAGAAACAATGCCGGTTTTGATGATATGATATTCGTGGGCGGCAGTACTTTTGTTGTCGCAGAAGTGCTTTGAGGATGAGTTTGCTGGTGTTTCAGGGTTAATATTTCAAGTGATCAGTGTTTTTTGCACCACTGGTAAATATTTCATTTATTGAAATGTTTTTTACTCTTCAGCAATTAGTAGTATAGATCAATATTTTTTATGAAATTTGTGTCTTGTTTAAAACACCTTGTAGCCCATGAAAGCAAATCAAAAACAGATCAATGAATTTTTATCATTCAGGCATATTGCGCTTGTTGGAGCGTCCAGAGATTCAAAAAAGTTTGGCAATCAGGTGCTTACACAGTTAGTTTCGGAGGGTTATATTGTTTATCCTGTACATCGCGAGGCTGATCAGATTAATGGTATTCGTTGTTTTCGCTCACTAGACGAGTTGCCTGCCGACGTAAAGTCGGTTTGTCTGGTAACACCTAAGAACCAGACAGATGAACTGTTAAAAAAAGTGCTTCATCAGGGCATTGATCAGATTTGGATACAGCAAATGTCTGAAGGTCCTGAAAGCAAGAGGATTGCATCAGAGACCAAAGCGAATATCGTCATGGGACGATGTATTTTTATGTACACTAATCCATCCGGGGTTCATAAGTTTCATATGAGGTTGAACAAGTTGTTCGGGACATATGCCCGCTGAATGCAGGATGACGGTCGTTAATGCCCAGGCGAACTGAAGTTTGTCGATTTTATTGGTCTTTCCCGCCGGCTATATTTTGAGGGCTCAGGTTAAACATTTCTGGGTAACGGGCAGTTTTTGTTTTATAGAAATCCTCAATAATTTTGAAATCACTGTCAAAATCACCACTTGGATAAATGATCTGGCCGAATCCGGTGGTTTTTGTTTTATAATCAACAAATCCAAGAACCAAAGGTACATTTGCCTTTTGTGCGATAAAATAAAAACCCCTTTTCCAGTTATTAACTCTTTTTCGTGTTCCTTCCGGCGTGATAATAACGTTTAATTGTTCATAGTGATCGAACAGGGATGCCACTTCTTCGACAAGATTGCTGCGTTTGCCCCTATCAACAGGAATTCCTCCCAACTTAATTAACAAACCCCTGAAAGGAAACACGAATAATTCCTTTTTGATGAGAAACTTCACAGGAACCCCTAATTGAAAATAGGCAAGACGGCCCACCACGAAATCCCAATTGCTCGTATGCGGGGCAGCCAGAATAACACATTTTTTTATCCCCGGAGGGATGCTTCCTTTAATATGCCAACCCGCAAGCCAAAGCAAAAAACCAGATATATATTTCATATATGCGTATTCGAGCCGGCAAAAATACGAAATTGATCATACAACGGTTTTATGTCCATTCAATACCCAAAAAAACCTGCACAAGGTCATTGCGCAGGTTTTATATTTGCTTCAAATGTGAGGTGGATCGGCTCTCGGCCAAGGTCTTATTCTTCAGGCAACAAGACTAATCTAAGGTAATGGTCAGGCGTGAAATAAACGTTAGCGGCTTGTTTGAGGTCTTCCGGGCTAATAGAGTTTATCAAATCGCGGTATTCGTTAAAAGTAAGCATGTCCTGCGTATTATACCATGCAAAATCAAGGGATGAACTCCAGAAATTATTTTGTTTATCGTTTGTTTCGCGTTCGCGTATGCTTGTTTCCCTGATCTTTACCATGTCCTCAGCAGTTGGTCCGTTATCCATCAGTTTGACGATTTCATGGAAAACTATTTTCGACAGGGTATCAACAAGGTCGGGATTTGTGCCCCAGTTGATGACAATGTTGTATTTAGCTTCAGGGTATTGCTGATTGTTCTGATAAGCCCCAACACCATAAACGCCTCCAATTTCTTCGCGCATACTTTCGCGCAATTTAATCGAAAAGGCACGCATCAGTAATGCAAGTTCGGTTCGGTTACGCTGATTCCAGTCAAAACCGTTTTCCATCATGATGGCAACCATACTTTTATATTCTGTACCTTTCTTAATGTTTTCATCAGTGATTCCAACGGGGAATGCGGGGCTTACATTTCGCCATTGTAGAGCAGGCTTTTCTGCAGGCAGGCTCCCGAGGTAAGTTATTAGCAATGGTTTGATGGTTTCCGGATCAAAGTTGCCAACCAGTGTAAACGTGAACCCTTTTGCGGTTTCAAAAAGCTTGTCGTACATTCCATAAACTGACTCAGCATGAAGACTGTTGATCTGTTCTTCAGTTGGGATAACGATACTTCTGGGGCTGTTTTGTGTAGCAAGCTGACGTAATTTTTCCACAAAAACAGTTTGTGGATTTGACTTCATAAATCTGAACTGATTCAACATCTGCGACTTCATGGCTTCAAAAGCCTCATTATCGCGTCGGGCACCTTCAAAATAGGTGTAAATCATTTGTAACATGGTTTCCAGGTCCTTCGGGCTTGTATTTCCTCGAAAACCCTGCCGTACCTCTTCTACAAAGGGTTGCACACTAACCACTTTACCTGTTAAGTATTTGCCAAGTTCGATGCTGCTGAACTTGCCCAGACCGCTTACGCTAACAGCTCTTGAAACAACCGAAGCAGCATAAGCATCCTCATCACTGAACATTGAACTTCCGCCGCTGCCAAATGCAGTGAGGAGGATTTCATCATTTTTGTAATCCGTAGGTTTTAATACAATGGTTACTCCGTTTTCGAGGGTAATTTCAGTAACACCAAGTTTTTCAATTTTCTTTTCGCTGATGATCTTGCTTCCTTTCAGTTTCTTTGAAACCAATTTTTCACTGCTCACCTGATCGATGTATGGATCCACCTGAGCCAAACGGGCAGATGCAATGGTTTTCAATATGGTTTCTTCATCCGGCACGTTTACGTCTTGTTTATCGGGTGCCGTAACAACAACAACAAGGTTTTCATCAGTTATCCACTTGGAAGCCAATGTATTTACGTCTTCAAGGCTGATTGTTGGCAGTAATTGGCGGGCAAGTGACAGTTCATTTTCTATTCCGGGTATGGGCTGGTTGTCGAGGAAATGGCTTGTGTAAGAGCGGACGTAATTTGCTGAATTCGTTTTGTCTTTTTCTTTCTCCTGTTTTTCGAGTCTGGTCAGGATTTGTGTCTTTTGCCGTTCAAGTTCGGAAGCATTAAAGCCATACCTTATTACTTTTTCGTTTTCTTTTACCAGAGTTTCAATGGCGTCTTCGATCCTGTTTTCTTTGACCCTGGCATTGGAGATATAAGCATCCATTGAACGTCCCATGAATCCGCCATAATAAGTTGAGGCAAAAATGAATGGAGAGTTTGGTTGCTGGTTGTACTCCGAAAGTCTGGCATTCAGCATTGAATTGTAGAGGCTTCTTTTCAGGCTTTCTTTATAGTCCCCTATGTTTTCAGTGGTTTTTTTGTCATGTTTATATAGAATCATCAATGTGTTTGAGGTCGCTTCCTTGTCGGTAGCAATGGCAACAAGAGGTTGCTTATTTCCTGGGATAGTGAATTTCAGTCGTTCTGGAGCGTTTTCGGGGTTTTGGATGTGTGAGAAATGCTCAATGATCTTTTTCTCGGCCATTTCGGTGTCAAGATCGCCAACTACTATGATTGCCTGAAGGTTGGGCCGGTACCAGTCGCGGTAATACCTGCGAAGGGTTTCGTAAGAAGCAGTGTCAATAACACCAATCTGACCGATGGGAAGTCTTTCGGCATACCTTGAGTCTTTGAAAATGATGGGGAAGTATTTTTTGCGCATGCGGTCGTCTGCACCGAGTCCGAGCCTCCATTCTTCGCGTATAACACCTCTTTCTTTGTCAATCTCTTCGTCTTCATGCGACACGGCATGCGCCCACTCTTCAAGGACCATAAAGGCCGAGTCAATAAGTCCTTGTCGGTCAGTCGGCAACTGCAGCATATAAACCGTTTCATCAAAGCTTGTATAGGCATTCAGGTCGGCACCAAAGCGGACACCGGATTTTTCGAGAAAATCAACCAGCGCACTTTTCGAAAAACGTTGGGTTCCATTAAAGCACATATGTTCGACAAAATGAGCCAGTCCTTGCTGGTCATCGTCTTCCAGTATTGAACCTGCGTTGACTACCAAACGCATTTCAACCCTCTTCTCGGGCATTTTGTTGTATTGCACATAATAGGTCAGCCCATTTTCGAGTGTTCCTATTTTAACCGCCGGATCAACCGGAAGGGGCTTGTACAGGTCGGATTGCTGGGCTATAAGTATGTTTGATAACAATCCAAAAAGTGCAACAAAAAAGCATAAGTGTTTTGATTTCATTACTTTATCTGTATTTGTTAGGTTCTGCAAAACTACTGATATCTGTTACAGTGATTATTGGTATAACATGCGCAAAAAGTTCTATTGTTTTATGAAGTTCCAATTGTTTTTGTTTGTTTAAATGGTTCGGTCAAACACATATTATCCTGACTTCAATAAGATTTGATCGCTGCACTTTTCAGAATTCGGTTTCGAGACCAAGTTGGTTTTTCAATTGATTCAATTCAGGTCTGGCTGCTGACAGTTTTTCAAACTTTTCTTTATCAGTGTAGGCTTCAATTTCCCTGGGCTTTTCAATGACCTCAGTCTGAATTCTGATAAGTGTGTTGTTCAGTGTTTTTTTCAGGTAATCAGTCAATGCATTCATATTTAAACGGTCAGCAGCTAATACGGCATTATCGAAGGTAAGCTTAATCACCTGCTCGTCTAATAGTTTGGGTTCGTAACGTGCTAATGCAACGGTAAAACCCGGCGAAGTATTTTTGTATTCATGGGTAAAATCAAGCCAGGCTTGAATGAGTTGTTCCTGAGAAAACGAATGGTTTAATACAGGTGTTTCAGTTTCTTCCGGAATAGTTTGCTGTTGCTTTTGAATTTCGGTAATAGAGTTCGAAAAGACTTTCTTTGCCGGAGGAGGAATTTCACGGACTGGGGGTTTGTTTTGGTCAGTATGCTGTTGTGCTGATTGCTGAACCTGTTTTGCAGGAGTCTGATGCGCAGGTTTTTCGGTCACAATGCTTGCAGGCCGGTCATGATGAGTGTAGGCCGTTTGTGGTTTTTGTAAGTGCCCTGATGGAGAATTTTCGGAGGAGCTCACGGGCACAGCTGTCAGCTGGCATATATTGAGCAAGGCGATCTCCAGATGGAGACGCTTATGGTTGCTGCTCTTGTAGTTAATATCACATTGGTTAAGGATATCGAGCGATTTCAGCAGAAACCCTGACTGGCACTTTTCAGATTGTCTGGAATATCTTTCGCGAAGGCTTTCACTCACATCCATTAATTCGATGGTGTGTGGATCCTTTGCAACGAGCAGGTTTCTGAGGTGGCTGCCGAGGCCGGTTATGAAATGTTGGCCATCGAAGCCGTTGTTCAAGATTTCATTCAGAATGAGCAATGTTGCTGAAGTATTGACCTGAATCATGTTATCCACAACCTTGAAATAGTAGTCGTAGTCAAGCACATTCAGGTTTGTAATTACATCCTGATAACTGATCGAGTTACCCGAAAAACTCACCATCTGGTCAAAGATGGATAAGGCATCCCTAAGGGCTCCGTCAGCCTTCTGAGCAATAATGTTCAATGCTTCAGGTTCGGCGGTAACACCTTCTTTATGAGCGACATAACTTAAATGGCCTGAGATGTCCTCAACGGTTATTCTTTTGAAGTCGAATATCTGGCAGCGGGACAAAATAGTTGGTATAATCTTGTGTTTTTCAGTTGTTGCCAGGATGAATTTGGCATAAGCAGGTGGTTCCTCAAGTGTTTTCAGGAATGCATTAAAAGCAGCCTGCGAAAGCATATGGACCTCATCAATGATATATACTTTATATCTGCCAACCTGAGGTGGTATCCTCACCTGATCAACAAGATTACGAATATCTTCAACTGAATTGTTTGAAGCAGCGTCGAGTTCATGGATGTTAAAAGATGCCGACTGATTGAATGAAACGCATGATTCACATTGGTCACATGCTTCAATTTCAGGTGTTGGGTTGAAGCAGTTGATTGTTTTGGCCAAAATCCGAGCGCAGGTGGTTTTGCCCACTCCCCTGGGCCCGCAAAAGAGGAAAGCCTGAGCAAGAATGTTGTTCCGGATCGCATTTTTAAGGGTTGAAGTGATCGGGTTTTGCCCTACTACCGTATCAAAAGTGGACGGCCTGTATTTGCGTGCCGAAACAATGAAATTGTCCATAAGTAATTGAGAAAAATTAAGTCAAAGATAAGAGAATTAATCCTTGAAAAGGAGCATGTTTTTCAATTATCTCTGTGATTTTACCTCTGTCGGCTTTTCCCGACCGGGGCAAAACACATATTTTGGAACCTGACACCCCGATTGGTGCCATTAACGATAGCTTTTTCCGTACATTTGACCCATTATGACCAAGGTGCTTATTCTTGTTCCGAAAATGTCAAACCGATTGCGCTACATCATGAGTTTCATCATGGAAGAACAACTTGGGTTGACTTACGAATTGACTGTAAATCAGGCAACATTCGAGCAATTTCAAGGTCCCCGTTTTGTTTATGGGGATGCTCCGTTAGAGAATGATCTTTTTTTTAAAACGTCGTCATTGTTGTTCGAAAGGGACATACTGAGTCAGGATGTCAAGCCATTTACTCATGAGGGAATCCTTGCGCTTTTTCCTGTTTATCACAGGCTGTCGGCTTTGCCCTTTGATATATTTTCAGCTGCTTTTTATCTGCTAAGTCGTTATGAGGAATACCTTCCATTTGTGCGGGACAGTCATGGACGATTTGAGGCTTCCTCAAGTATTTTACACCAGACTGGCAACCTTGACAAACCGGTGGTAGATTATTGGGTCAGAAAACTCAGAGTTATTTTTGCCGAAAGGTTCAGCGGGCTCACAATGAAACAGAGAACGTACACGTTTGTCCCAACTTATGATATTGATGCAGCCTGGTCTTTTTTGCACAAAGGTATATTTCGCACCACTGGGGCGTATCTGAAGGACTTGTCGGCCGGCGACTGGGGCAATATGAAGCTGAGAACATCAGTATTACGGAAAAAGCAGTCAGATCCTTTTGATACGTTTGATCTTCAGTTGTCGCTTCAGAAAGAGTTCAAACTCAGGCCAGCCTACTTTATACTTTTTGCCGATTATGCGGTGAATGATAAAAATATTTCTGTTCGTAACCCATATTTCCATAAGCTCATCAGAAGATTAGGCGATTATGCTGAAGTAGGAATCCACCCATCCTACAATTCTTTTATGAATAAGCCAAAACTGAAGCAAGAGATTGACCGTTTGTCGGGGGTGCTAAACAGGCCGGTAACCATGAGTCGCCAGCATTTCCTCAGGATGAACCTACCTATTGCCTACCATAACCTGATTGATTCTGATATAACTGATGATTACACAATGGGTTATGCTTCAGAGCCTGGTTTCAGGGCCGGTGTTGCGGATAGTTTTCAGTTCTACGATCTGGATAATGACCTTATGACAGGGCTACGGGTGCATCCTTTTCAGCTAATGGACGGCACTTTGTGCGACTACCTGAAACTGAACCCTGAGGCTGCCATCATAAAAGCCAAAGAGATCATAAATCGTGTAAGGGAAGTGGATGGAACATTCATCAGCTTATGGCACAACGAATCACTCAGCGACAGCAAGCGTTGGGCTGGGTGGCTCAAAGTTTACCACGAACTTATTAGGGAGGCATTGCCTTAGCACTATGATCCGTTTTCTCAAGCATCAGGAAATTGATAAGATCAAGTGGGACAAATGCATCAAGGAGTCCTTCAATGGTCAGGTTTATGCGTGGTCGTGGTTTCTTGATATTGTGCATCCGGGTTGGGATGCACTTGTTGAGGGTGAGTACGAGCGGGTGTTTCCTCTGACAACCAACAGAAAGTTTGGCATAGGCTATATGTTTCAGCCGTTCTTTACCCAGCAGCTTGGGGTGTTTTCGCACAGAATATTAAACCCGGATATCATCAGTAGTTTTCTAAAGGCAATACCCGAACATATCAGATTTGTTGAAATCAGGCTTAATTCGCACAATAAAGTTGATGAACCTTTGTATCAGGTAACCCACCATCTGAACCATGAACTTGATCTGATCAATACTTACGACAAACTTCAACGCAAATACAGCAGCAATACCCGAAGAAACCTGAAAAAAGCCAATGAGGCCGGCCTTAGCTATGTCAAGCATATAAAACCCGATGATGTTATCAGGCTTTTTCGGATGAACAGGGGCCGCACCATAAGCCACTGGAACGAAAACGAGTATAACCGACTGAAAAAACTTGTTTATCAGGCTATTTATCGTGGACAGGGTTTTGTTGTTGGAGCTTATACACCTGAAAATGAATTGTGTACAGGTGCGATATTTGTCCGTAGCCATGGCAAACTTGTTTTTTTGTTTTCAGGTTCCAGCCCGCAGGGCAAGGAACTGCACGGATTGACCTTTATTCTTGATTCGGTAATTCGTGAACACGCACCTGGACATCTGATTCTTGATTTTGAAGGGTCAGACAATCCTGGCCTGGCACAGTTTTATAAAGGCTTTGGCAGCAAGCAGACAACCTACCCGGGTATTGTCATCAACCGGCTGCCCATGTTGTATCGGCTTGGCCTTAAGATGCTCAGAAGAAGAAAGAAACAGCTTTAGTCGGTTTTTTTTAGCGTCCATCATACGTGAACCGGAGTATTAACAGGCACTCTGAAAATAGTGCTTTGCATGACAGTTGTGAAATGATGTTGATGGATTTTCCTTTTGACAATAATTGAAAAATCCTTTACATTTGTATGATATAAAACGAATTCATATGGTAAAAAATCTTGGGGCAACAAACTCGGTGTTTAACCAGTTTATAGCCGAACTCCGGAATATTGAAGTTCAGGGCGAAAGGATGCGGTTCAGAAGGAATCTTGAACGTCTTGGTGAGATTTTTGCCTATGAAATAAGCAAGGAACTCGAGTACGAGACTGTTGAAGTGACAACTCCATTGGGAGTTGCCTCCATGGCCCTATTGAAAAAGCAACCTGTTCTGGCAACCATTCTGAGGGCTGGCTTGCCCATGCATCAGGGAATGTTGAATTATTTTGATCAGGCCGACAATGCTTTTGTTTCTGCGTACAGAAAATATGAAAAGAACGAGGATTTCAGCATACGTATTGAATATTTGTCAAGTCCTGACCTTACGGGCAGAGTTTTGATCATGAGTGATCCTATGCTGGCAACCGGAGCATCAGTAGTTAAGGCCCTCAAAGAGCTTTTTGCCATAGGGATACCATCAAAGGTTTTTGTAGTTTCAGCGCTGGCAAGCGTTGAAGGCATTGAATACCTCAGGAGGAATTTTTCCCTTGCCGATTTAACCGTGTATGTAGGCGGAATTGACGATGAGCTCACTGCTCAGGCTTATATTGTACCCGGACTGGGCGATGCGGGCGATCTTGCCTATGGTAAAAAATCGGATTGAAGAACTTATGAAACACCTCCACGCTGAAAGTATCAGAATTTCCATTGAATCAATCAGGACTCAGTGGCTCCGGACTCTGCTTACAATTGCGATCATTGGTTTTGGGATTATGGCTCTGGTGGGGATTCTTACAGCCATTGACTCAGTGAAGTATTATCTTGTGGAGAATTTTACCATGATGGGTTCCAACACCTTTAATATTCGAAACAGAGAGATGGTTGTGCACATGGGCGGGCGCAGGCCCAACGCCCAGGCTTATGAGCCGATTTCATTTCAGGAAGCAAAGCAGTTCAGGGAGTTGTTTGTGTTCCCTGCATCCACCAGCATTATGACTTATGGCACAAGCGTGGCCACTGTAAAATATGAGAGCCGGAAAACCAACCCAAACATACAGGTGCTGGGAATTGACGAGAATTATATGTTCAATGCCGGGTATGAGCTTGAGTTAGGACGAAACCTTACTGCCCATGAGGTTTCAAGCGGGGCACACTTAGCGGTTGTTGGCAGCAGAATTGTCCAGGATCTTTTTGTAAACAACGAGGATCCTTTAGGAAAAATAATTTCCGTCGGCCCGGGAAAATACAGGATCATCGGAGTGCTGAAAGAAAAAGGTTCGAGTATCGGTTTCAGTGGCGACCGTTACTGTATGATTCCGATCAACAACGTCAGGCAGTATTTTTCACGGCCAAATATGAATTTTACCCTGAGTATAAGAACCTCATCAACGGAAGAGATGGATGCTGCCATTGGTGAAGCCATAGGAGTGTTCAGAGTTGTAAGGGGCGATAAAACCGGGCAGGAAAATAGTTTTACCATCACAAAAAGCGACAATATTGCCAGCATGCTTATCAGCCTGACAGGACAGATCAGATTCGGCGCAACTGCCATAGGCTTGATTACATTATTTGGGGCGGCCATCGGGCTAATGAATATAATGTTGGTTTCAGTAACGGAACGAACCCGCGAAATCGGAATCAGAAAAGCTATGGGAGCCACCCGGCGTACCATCAGGAATCAGTTTCTGGTCGAGGCTATTGTAATTGCACAGTTAGGAGGTATTATCGGTATTCTAGCCGGAATAGCAGCAGGAAATGTGATGAGTTATTTCATCGGTTCAACTTTTATTATCCCCTGGTTGTGGATCGTTGTGGCAGTAATCCTGTGCTTTATAGTAGCACTTGCCTCCGGTATCCTTCCGGCAAATAAAGCAGCCAGCCTTGATCCCATTGAATCCTTAAGATACGAGTAATTAATTAAATCTTCAACTTAATCCTTTAAAGTCAATGCCTAAACGCTACGAAGAATTGGTCGAAAACAACAAAAAATGGGCACAGCACAAACAAATTTCAATGCCCGAATATTTTAAAAAACTTAGTCATTCTCAAAATCCACCTTTTTTGTATATCGGGTGCTCCGACTCGCGCATGCCCTTGGATACTTTTACACAAACAGAACCGGGCGAGATGTTTGTCCACAGGAATATAGCCAATCAGGTGTCCCTTACCGACATTAACTTTCTGTCGGTTCTTGAGTATGCGGTTAATGTATTGAAAGTAAAACACATTATTGTGTGCGGTCACTACCGCTGCGGGGGTGTTGCTGCTGCATATGAAGGAAAGGTCAAGGGGCTGGTTGGAAACTGGACCAACCCGATCCGCGAGCTTGTACTTGACTACCACTCAGAACTTAACGGAATTGAAGACCTCGAACAAAGGCTCGACAGACTATCGGAATTGAATGTTATCAAACAGGTTGAAAATCTCTATAGGACCAATATCATCCAACATGCACTGATTGATTGCAAGGTTTGTTTCAAGATACATGGATGGGTGCTCGACCTGAAAACAGGCTTGATTAAGGAGCTTGAACTGCCAATTGATCAATGGAAGGCCAAGGGGCTGGTCCCAATGGAAGTTATTGTCTGAGTTTTTCCGGAAACAACATAAATGGCAATTATTTGATGGACTTTGTTATGCCCTGATGTGTTAATTGCTTGATAATATGTGTTCCCAAACCACCTAAATGGCACAATATTTTATGGTTTAACTTAACAACCGGGTTATGGAAGTTGGAAATCGTGATGGATTTGGCAGTCGCTTAGGAGTGATTGCTGCTGCCGCAGGATCGGCTGTCGGGCTTGGCAACATATGGAGGTTTCCTTATGTGGCCGGAGAAAATGGTGGCGGTGCTTTTTTATTGGTCTATATTCTTTTTATCCTGGCGATTGGCGTTCCTGTGATGCTGTCTGAATTCGCTGTTGGACGACGTTCGCAACGAAATGCACTGGGAGCATTTAAAAAACTTGCTCCCGGAACCTGGTGGCATGTGATTGGCATTATGGGTATTGCAGCCGCTTTTTTTATCCTCTCTTTTTATACTACAGTATCGGGCTGGACTCTCGAATATCTGATTCTCTCCATTGGAAACAGCTTTGAAGGCCAAAGCAAAGAGCAATTGAATCTCACTTTTGAAGAGTTTCGTACCAATGGTTATTTGCCTCTCTTGTGGCAAATGATTTTTATGTTTTTTACTGCCTTAATCGTGTATAAAGGCATAAAAAACGGTATAGAGAAATACACAAAAATGCTCATGCCTGCCCTGTTGCTCATTATTATTGTACTTGGAATCAGGGCTATAACACTCCCAGGTTCGGGGGCGGGTCTAACTTTTTTATTTAAGCCTGATTTTGCCAAGATCAATGCAAATGTTGTGCTTCAGGCTTTAGGCCAGGCATTTTTTTCGCTGAGCATCGGAATGGGCGCGCTCATTACCTATGGGTCGTATATTCGTAAAAATGAAAATCTGGTCTCAACGGCTTTTTCGGTAACGCTGACTGATACACTGGTAGCTGTATTGGCCGGAGTAGCTATTTTTCCGGCTGTTTTTGCCTTCGGAATTGAACCTCAGGCAGGACCCGGCCTGGTTTTTATCACCCTGCCAATGATTTTTCAGGAAATGACAGGCGGGTATTTTTTCTCTCTGATCTTTTTTGTGTTGCTGGTCATAGCTGCATTAACCTCTACAATTTCAGTGCTTGAAGTCGTAGTGGCATATGTTTCAGAAGAACTGAACATGAGTCGCAAAAAAGCTACAATTCTTTCCGCTTCAAGTATATCCATATTGGGGGTGCTGTGTACCTTGAGTCAGGGGCCTGTGCCAGAGATACATATCGGAAGCAGAAACCTGTTTGATATACTCGAATTTACCTCTGCTAACATCATGCTGCCATTGGGAGGCCTGTTGATTGTTTTGTTTGTTGGTTGGTATATGAAACGGAAAGACTTGTTTGATGAAATATCAAATCAGCAAGCCTTAAAGGTGCACCTGCTGTGGGCGTTTTATTTTATTGTCAGGTTTTTGGCGCCTGTGGCAATTGCCCTGGTTTTTCTTAATGGATTGGGTTTGTTCGGTATGTTTGGAGAAGGGGATTTGTAGGTTAGGTGTTCCTAAAAATACAGTAAACATGTGAGAAACAGATTCCATCAGTTAAAGTATTTAATGGGTTTTACCTCAAGGGAACGTCGGGCATTGATTGTCCTTTCTCTGCTGTTTGTGATCTTGCTTGTGCTTAATTTCTTTCCTGAAATATTCTTCCAAGCTAAACCAATTGAAGATAAGTATTTTGATCAGGCAGTTGAAGCCCTGAAACAACGAAAACAAACAACAAAAGAGAATTTTTCAGAGGTATTCGGACAGCCCGACCCTGACGCTGTTTATGCCAGATCGAAGCTTAATCCTTTTCCATTCGACCCCAATCAGCTTCCTGAAGAAGAATGGCTGCGACTTGGCCTGGCCGGACATCAAATCAAGGCTATCAAGAATTATGAAAAGAAAGGCGGTAAATTCCTTCGCAAAGAAGACCTTAGTAAGATATACTCACTTTCTGATGTCGAATACAAAATTCTTGAACCTTTTATCCGCATTGATGCACGGTACGAAAAACCGGAGAAGCGTCAATCAGATTCATCCCAATTCAAAAGGGAAAGACCGGGTAAGCATGTGTTTACTGGTGTCATTGAATTAAACCTGGCAGATTCACTCCAACTAATACAGTTGCAGGGCATTGGCCCGTGGACTGCACACAGAATACTGAAATACAGGGAAAGACTGGGCGGTTTTGTGCTTGTGTCACAGCTGCGCGAGATCAAAGGCGTTGACTCGGCTTTAATTGTTGAAATCGGACATCAGCTGTCGGCCGATGAAAGCATGATTCACAAACTCGACATCAACAGGGCGGAGTTTAAGCAATTGCTCAGCCATCCTTACCTCGATATGGCCCTGGTAAAAAAGATTATACAACACCGCGAGCGACGCGGAAGGTTTAGCTCTTGGGAAGAATTCATGGAGGTTATTGCCCCTGATACAAAAACTGTAGAGCGATTAAAGCATTACGCCAAGTTTTGATGGAAATGAAATACCCGTTGTTTAAGCTGAATAAATTTCAGCCATGATTACGTCCAGCAACTTTTTAATGAAGCGAATCAATGAAAAAGAACCGTATTTTAGCCATCAAAAACGATAAACCATGTTGCAAAAATCATTGTTAAAGTTATTGTTATTGTTGTTGTTGGGCGTATTCATCGCTTCGTCATGCAGCACAAAACGAAAGGCAACTGAACGAAAAGTATCCGTGTGCTTGAATACAGTTGATGGGAGCGAGATTATCTTCCCTGATGGAAAATATTATGCGTTTCGCTTTGATGAAACAACCATCTCTATCGTAATCGAGCCTGAAACGGTATTGAAGAGCCTGACTGAGGCCGGAATACATTGGGAAGAAGCCTGGTACAAGGCCCCGGCGCGCATGTGTGTTCCACCGGGCAGTGAGATCGGCATGATGGTTATTGTTGAACCGGCATTTGTTGTGAGGACAGCCGGAAAGGTTGAATCTATTGCAGCCTATGGTTTCATTGAAACCCAGGAACCCGGGCTTGGCGAGTGTGCCTTTGTGGTGCAGCATTTTGTTCAAACCATTGAATAAATGTGCGGTGCTGAGTTAATTGATCACCTTACAGATTGCCTGCCTTTTCTTTTAAACAGCTGGTTTTTGCCCATTGAACAAGTTGACCGAGCGAAGTTGATGGCGTGTTTTATTCTTTTTTTCTGAAACGGTAAACAACCGTAAGGTCGTTGCGGTCAGGCTCGGGAACATTCCAGTATTCCTTTTCTGTTTCTTCCTGTTTTTCTGGCTCCATATCGCTTTCGTCCTCCTCTTCCCAGGTGAAGGTTGGGCGCTGCGGACCTTCTTTCCTGAAAAAAAATGCCAGGAGAAGTCCGGTAAGCAGTCCGCTCAGGTGTGATTCCCATGAAATGTTTTTCTCGGGAAACAATTCGGGAAAGATCCCCCAGATAAAGCTGCCATAAAGGAACACAACAACAAGTGACAGGGCCATCAGACGATTTTCCTTGCGTAGAAAACCGCTGACCATAAGAAATGAAGCCAGTCCGTAAATAACACCGCTGGCACCGATATGGCTTGCCTCACGTGCTCCTGCCCACACCCAGAATCCACAAATCAGGGTAGTTAAGAGTAAAATCCGGAAGGCCAGAGTCCTGTAAAAATAAAACAAAGCAGCAGGGAGCACAAGCATAGGTATGCTGTTGGCAAACAAGTGGTTCCAGTCACCGTGGATAAAGGGCGACAACAGAATCCCTGCCAAACCAGATGCTTCTAACGGCCTGATGCCCAACTGTCCGGCAGAGAAACCGAACACCGTTTCAGCACCTTTCACCAACCACATCAGGCCAACAATCAAAGCAGGAAATACAAAACTTTTGATCAGTTTGCGCTCTTCAGCCTGCAAATTCATGAACTGCAATTTTTTATGACTATAATCAAATACTGTTCCGTTAAATTTTCGGCAATATTGTCAGTTTTTTTGCGCGCACTGCAACCAATGCACTGAACCGCTGTCGTTATGTTCAGAATTACAAACTTTCATAAAAACTTTACCTCATGAAAACAAAAATGATTGCAGTTACCGCATTAGCAGGGCTAATGATTCTTGCACAATGTACAATTGCGCAAACACAGGGACATGAAAAACCTGAATTCAGGACTTTGTTTCAGAACGACAGTCCGGTTCGGATCAGTGGTTTTGGAGGCCCCAATGTCGAATTTTCTTCTTTTGGCAAGGACGATCTGGCCGTTTCGGTCGGTGGGGGTGGGGCCTTATTGGTCAACAACAGGTTTTTCATTGGCGGATATGGTCAGGGAATGGCAACCTACCACTACATGAAAGATTTTCGCACCTATGATCCGGTAAATAAAAAGTGGACAGATTATAGCGAAAAGCGCGTGAATTTCGGACATGGCGGCTTTATGATCGGTGGCATTTTCAGGCCTGAAGATGCGGTTCATTATGGCATCAGCAGCAAAATCGGCTGGGGCGAAATTAGTCTAATCGAGGATGAGTATCGTGAAGAACGATATCAGCCATATTTTACGGATCAGGTGTTCGTGCTAACTCCTCAGATTGAAGTTGAAGCCAATCTTGCAAGATGGCTTAAGGTCAATGTGGGCGTTGGTTATCGCATTGTCACAGGAATAAACCGTAATTATACAGCTTATAACAACGATGGTAGCCTGATTGGCAAAAAGCAGGTGTATAAATCTTCCGACTTTAACAGCCCTCAGGCAAATGTTACCTTCATCTTTGGCTGGTTCTGGTAAAACTATTACTTAATTATTTTGTTTCACCATTAATAAACAAACACCATGACTTTGATGAATTGCCTGAAGCCACTGCTGGTTCTTATCCTTCTAACATTCAACCTGTCCCTATTGGCCGGTCTGGCAGAGGATGAAACCCCCGAAAGGAAATACCTTACGCTGAATGGATACATTCGGGATGCGGCTTCAGGAGAAACCCTGATCGGTGCTACTGTATATATTGAACCTTCATCGGGGGGAACAATAACTAATGCGTATGGTTATTACTCCGTCAGGCTCTATCCGGGGAGCTATAAACTGACCTATTCATATGTCGGTTATGACAAGCAGATCAGGAACATAGACCTAAACAAGGATGCTACCATGAATATTGATTTAGTTGCGTCCGATTTGTTGCTTGGTGAAGTTGTGGTAAAGGGAGAAGCAGCAAGCGAGCGCCTCACTCAGGCCCAAATGAGCGTAAATAAGCTAGAGATAAAAAGTATCAGGCAGATACCTGCGCTCATGGGCGAGGTTGACCTGATCAAAGCCATTCAGTTGCTGCCCGGTGTGCAGGCAACAGCCGAAGGCGGTTCGGGATTCAGTGTCAGAGGAGGAAGTCCCGACCAAAATCTGATTCTCTTGGATGAAGCCCTGGTGTATAACCCTTCGCACCTGATGGGGTTTTTCTCGGTATTTAATAACGATGCTATAAAGGGAGTAGAACTGTATAAGGGTGATATTCCTCCGGTTTATGGCGGACGACTGTCGTCGGTTGTGGACGTAAGGATGAATGAAGGCAACTCGAAAAAATTCTCAGGACAAGGCGGTATAGGGACTATTTCAAGCAGGCTTATGGTTGAAGGCCCCATACAAAAGGACCGATCATCATTTATGCTGGCTGGCCGGAGGACATATGCTGACCTGTTTCTTGCTCTTTCGAGTGATGAACAGATTCGTGAAAACACCCTGTATTTCTATGACTTCAATGGAAAAGCCAATTATACCATTGACGATAAGAACAGGGTGTTTCTTTCAGGTTATTTTGGGAAGGATGTCTTTTCAAACGATTTTTTCGGTCTGGGATGGGGCAATCAAACCTTTACTGCGAGGTGGAACCATCTGTTTAACAATCTTTTATTTTCAAATTTCTCGCTTATTTATAGCCGTTTCAACTACAACCTGGGTGTTCCTGAAGGACAACCTAATGCCTTTGATTGGACTGCATCCATGAGAGATTATACCATGAAGTCGGACTTCACCTGGTTTGCAGATGTTAACCATACCCTGAGGTTTGGGGCAACAGCCACCTGGCATGTATTTTCGCCCGGAAAAGCCAAAGGTATTGGCAGCGAAACTGTGTTCAACGAATTGGAGATGCCGAGGAACAGTTCGCTGGAGTCAGGGATTTATCTGAGTAATGACCACAAAATAGGAGAGCGGTTTATGTTGAAATACGGTCTTAGATTCAGTATGCTCAACAACATTGGTGAAGGTACTGTGTATAAGTTTGATAAGAATTTTATCCGGTATGATTCTTTACGCTATGGTAAGGGAGAAATATACAATACATTCACCGGGCTGGAGCCAAGGCTAAGCTTAGCCTACACCCTTGATGAGTTTTCCTCGGTAAAGGCTGCCTATACCAGAAATGTACAGTACATACATCTGGCGCAGAACTCAACTGCCGGAACACCCCTTGACGTGTGGTTTTCGAGCAGTCCCAACGTGAAACCTCAACTCGGCGACCAGTTCTCGCTGGGGTACTTCAGAAACATACGTGAAGCCGAACTTGAAACCTCGGTCGAAAGTTTTTATAAGCTCAACCACAATGCTATTGATTTCAAAGACCATGCAGAGTTACTGCTCAATGAGTATATTGAAGGCGAGTTTCGATTTGGAAAGGCCTGGTCGTATGGCGTTGAATTGCTGGTGAAACGGTCTGAAGGAAGGCTCAATGGCTGGGTCAGTTATACCTGGTCGCGCACATTCAGGCAGATTGACGAAATCAACAGTGGAAATAAGTACCCTGCCACTTACGACCGTCCGCACGACATATCAATTGTGCTTAACTACGAATTGAGCAAGCGGGTAAGTCTGGGTGCCAACTGGGTTTATGCCACAGGATCACCTGTAACCTTTCCTACAGGGCGATTCAAAATCGGAAACACCATTGTGCCTGTTTATTCCGACCGCAACTCATACCGGCTTCCTGACTACCACAGACTCGACGTTTCGGTTACCCTTCGAAGCAAAGATAAACCAGGAAGAAAGTGGCAGGGCGAATGGAATTTTTCGGCCTATAATGCTTACAACCGCAAGAATCCCTGGGTGATCAACTTTTTAAGCGAACAGGATAATCCTGACGTAACCTATGCCGAAATGACCTATTTATTTGCAATCGTACCCTCAATAACCTATAATTTTAAATTCTGACACCAATGAAAATGATTAGAACTATCGTTGGGGCGCTTTTGCTCGCACCTGTTTTGTTCTCCTGTACCGAACGAATCGATATCGAACTGAAAGAGAACTTCAGACGCATTGTTGTAGATGGGGGGATTTCAACAGATACTATGGCGCATGTGGTTAAACTGACCACCACAACTAATTATTTCTATAACGAAGAACCACCGGTTGTTTCTGAGGCTATGGTTTACCTAGACAATGGCAGGGAAAAAATATTATTGGTAGAATTACCCGCCGGAAGTGGGTTGTATCAAACCCCTGAAAATTATTTCGGTGTACCGGGCGAAAGCTATTTGTTGGAGATAAACCTGAAGGAACCCATTGGAGAAAAAGATTTTTTTTCGGCACAAAGCAGTTTGCCTGAAACTGTTTTAAGCATTGATTCCATTGGACTTGAGTATGAATCAGTGTTCGAAATATGGTTTGTAAAGCTTTATGCCCTTGATCCACCCACAAGAGATTTTTACAGAATTGACCTCGAAGTTAACGATTTGATGATCAGTGATACTGCATCAAGGGCGCAGGTAACAGACGACCGCTTTTTCAATGGCAACAACACCAACGGCCTCACAGTTTCCATACTCAGGAAAGATGAAATTGCAATAGGTGATACCGTTACACTGATACTCTCGTCCATTACCGAGGAATACTATAAATACTTCATGCAGTTGCAGATGGAGTCGGGATACAGCAGTCCCTTGTTCAGCGGACCGCCTGCCAATGTGACATCTAACGTTAATGAGGGCGGCCTTGGTTTTTTTGCCGCGATGGGCCGGGCAAGGCAAACCATCATAGTTACTGATGAAGTTTGGCAGGCCGCCGGCAGGTAAGCGTTCAGTTCTGGTTTTGGAATTAGCATCTGGCAGCAGCCGTGAACCGTGCCTGATTATTCAAAGGAATGATCAGGCATCTTACTTCATTCAATCAGCAATATTTGTACTTTTGGCCTATAATCGCAAGTCATGGAACTGAATGCACTCACTGCTATTTCGCCGGTTGATGGTCGTTACCGCGACAAGGTAGCCGAACTCGATGAGTTTTTTTCCGAATATTCCCTTATCCGGTACCGGGTGATGATTGAAGTGGAGTACTTCATTGCCTTGTGCGAATTGCCCCTTCCTCAATTGCAATCGGTTGATAGTGCAGTTTTTGATGACCTCAGGTCACTGTACGAGGAGTTTACGCTTGATGATGCCCTTGAAGTGAAACAGATTGAATCGGTTACTAACCATGATGTGAAGGCAGTTGAGTATTTTCTGAAACAGAAATTCGATGGTTTTCACTTGGAAAGCGTAAAGGAGTTTATCCATTTTGGACTAACATCGCAGGATATTAATAATATAGCGTTGCCATTGTCGGTCAGGGAGTCGGCGGGTACCGTCCTGATGCCGGCATTGCACGAGCTTCATAGCGACTTGGTTTCACTGGCACAGGCCTGGAAACATGTTCCGATGCTTGCGCGTACCCACGGGCAGCCTGCCAGTCCCACCCGTTTAGGTAAAGAAATTCAGGTGTTTGCAGAAAGACTGGCAAATCAGTTTGAGCTTCTGAAATCAATTCCGTTTTCAGCAAAATTTGGTGGCGCCACCGGTAATATGAACGCCCATGTTGTTGCTTATCCTGCCATTGACTGGGAAACTTTTGCTAATGATTTTGTAACAAACCGACTTGGACTGCACCGTCAGCGGACAACAACACAGATTGAGCATTATGATTACCTGGCTGCCTGGTTCGATGGTGTAAAAAGGATCAATACCATTCTGACCGATTTATGCCGCGATATGTGGATGTACATCTCAATGGATTATTTCAGGCAGCAGATCAAAGCCGGTGAAGTAGGTTCCTCGGCCATGCCCCACAAGGTAAATCCAATTGATTTTGAAAACGCTGAAGGCAACCTTGGCATTTCCTCGGCAATATTGGAACATTTAAGCTGCAAACTGCCAATAAGCCGATTGCAGCGTGACCTGACAGATTCAACCGTTACACGAAACACTGGAATTCCGCTGGCGCACAGTCTTATTGCCATCAAATCTATCCGTAGAGGTCTTGCCAAACTCCTGCTCAACGAAGAGAGAATAATGCGCGATCTCGAAGATAACTGGGTAGTTGTTGCTGAAGCTATCCAAACCATACTGCGCCGCGAACGGGTAGAAGGAGCATATGAACTCCTCAAGGGACTTACAAGGACCAATGAAAAAATGACAAAGCAATCCATGCTGGATTTTGTGGATAGCCTTGACTTACCTGAACCCATCAAAGAAGAACTCAGGCAAATCAGCCCTTTCAACTACACAGGTCTTGACCTGTTAACCTAATCATATGAAAAAATTCTACCGCCTGTTGCGTTACATTAAGCCCTATTGGCTTTTTGCTTTGTTGAATGTTGTGTTCAACTTACTAACCATTATTTTCTCACTTTTCTCATTTGCTTTACTCATACCTTTTTTGAACCTGCTGTTTGGTACCGAATCCCTACTGGTCGAAAAGCCTGAGTTTTCGATGAATACTGAATCGCTTATAGCTAGTCTGAACTACCTGATCAGCAGTATAATTGTTGAAAAAGGCCAGCTGCAGGCGCTTGCCTTTATCTGCATGGTGCTTATTACTGCTTTCTTTTTCCGTAACCTGGCCCGTTTTATGGCCATGTATTATATGGCAAAGGTTAGGGTCGGATCCGTCAAAGACATACGCAATGCCCTGTACACCAAAATACTGATTTTGCCACTTTCCTTTTATACACGGCAGCGTAAAGGAGACATCATCACAAGGGTAACATCTGATGTCCAGGAGGTTGAGTATTCCATCATGAACTACCTCGAAATGTTGGTTCGCGACCCTATAACAATCCTGGCCTATTTTGCATTTATGATGAGCATGAGCCCGTCGCTGACCTTGTTCGTGCTTTTGATTCTGCCGATTACAGGTTTCCTGATCGGCCAGATCGGAAAAAGCCTTCGTAAATCGAGTCGTATTGGTCAGGCGCGCTTTTCGGGAATGCTTTCCACCATTGAAGAGTCTATCTCAGGCCTACGGATTATCAAGGCATTCAATGCTATAGATTATTCCGACAAAAAATTCAAAGACCAAAACTCTCTCTACAGCCGTTTGATGGTAAGCATTTACCGCCGTCGCGACCTGAGCTCTCCCCTGAGTGAATTTTTATCGTCACTTGTAATCATAATAGTGTTGTGGTTTGGTGGCAGGCTGGTTTTGTCGGATTCTCCTGCCATTAATGCAGCAGATTTCATTACTTATATCGTTGTCTTTTCGCAGATTATTCCTCCGGCCAAAACATTCTCACAGGGCTTTTTTAACATTCAGAAAGGTATTGCCTCTGCCGAACGTATCTTTGAAATACTTGATGCAGACGAGGTTATACTTCAAAAGCCCAATGCAAAGCATGTTGCAGACCTTAGTGATTCCATCGAATACAAAGACGTAAGTTTCAGATATGAAAAGGAAGAAGTGCTGAAAAGTATTAATCTGAAGATCGGTAAAGGAAAGCTGATCGCATTGGTAGGTGAATCGGGTGGGGGGAAATCAACCCTTGCTGATCTGCTTCCTCGGTTTTATGATGTTGAAAGCGGATCAATTCTTATTGACGGAACCGACATCAGGGATTACAGGATCGACAGCCTTCGCGGACTGATGGGGATTGTAACGCAGGAGAGTATTCTGTTTAACGACTCGGTGTTAAATAACATCGCTTTTGGTAAGCCCGGAGTGGAGCTTGAAGAAGTAATTGAAGCAGCCAAAATCGCCAATGCCCATGAGTTTATCATGCAGCTCGAAGAAGGATACCATACATTTATTGGTGACAGAGGTTCGAAACTATCCGGCGGCCAACGGCAACGCCTCAGCATAGCCAGAGCAGTGCTTCGCAATCCGTCCATCCTGATTCTTGATGAAGCAACCTCATCGCTGGATACTGAATCAGAGCGCCTTGTGCAGGATGCGTTGTCACGGGTTATGGCCAACAGGACTTCCGTAGTTATTGCCCACAGGCTGTCAACCATACAACATGCCGATGAAATAATCGTCATCCAAAAGGGAGAAATTGTCGAAAGGGGCAATCATGAGCAACTGATTTCGCGTGGTGGGGCATATAAAAGACTCTTCGATCTTCAGAGTTTTGCCTGATTATATCACAAGTGCAATTACATTTGATGCTATAGTGCCAAGCGGCGCAAAATTACTCCGCTTTGGCTTATCAGCGGAATTCTCTATTTTTGCACAAAATTTTATTCATGGATCTTTCTAAAATAGTATCAATTTCAGGCAAACCAGGGCTTTATAAAGTAACTGGTCAAGGCAAACAGAGTGTGGTAGTTGAATCGCTGACCGATGGTAAGCGTTTTCCTGCTTTTGCCCATGACCGTATGAGTTCACTAGAGGAAATAAGCATGTATACCCGGAATGGCGATAAACCGCTCAAAGAAATATTCAGGGGATTGAATGAAAAGCTTGGAACCGATATTGGATTCGACCCGAAAAAAGCAACAAATGAAGTTCTTAAAGAACGTTTCGAGGAAATCGTTCCTGATTATGATACCGAAGCTGTGTATCCATCTGATATAAAGAAAGTATTTATTTGGTATGCGCTTCTGATCGAAAAAGGACTACTTGATTTCAGTGAACCTGAAACTGTTGTTGCAGAGGATGAGAAGCCTGCTGGCGAAGTATCCGATCAAAACGAATAATGATGTACAGCAGCATCATACGACCTGTACTTTTTCTGGTTTCCCCTGAAAGAGTTCATCATTGGGTTGTTGGGCTGCTAAAATTAGTCTTTGCCATTCCTGGTATAGCTTATGTTGTAAGGCGTTACTCCACAGTCAATGATAAACGACTTCAGCGTAATTTATTTGGTTTGCGCTTTGAAAATCCGGTTGGTATTGCCGCTGGATTCGACAAGAATGCCCATGTGTTTGCAGAATTGGCAAACTTTGGCTTCAGTCATATTGAGGTTGGTACGGTAACTCCCAAAGCTCAGCCGGGAAATCCCAAGCCAAGGCTCTTCAGGCTGAAGAACGATCAGGCCCTCATCAACAGGATGGGATTCAACAACAACGGCCTTGAAGCCATGGCAAACCGGCTGAGAGAATGGCGCAACAAACAATACTCTTCAGACTTTATCCGTCCCATCATTGGAGGAAATATCGGGAAAAACACCCTCACACCAAACAGTGAAGCCGTTGAAGATTACGTGGCCAACTTTAAAGGTTTGTTCGAGCATGTTGATTATTTTGTGGTCAATGTCAGCTGTCCAAACATTAGCGATCTGAAAGAATTGCAGGATCAGGACGCCCTGTTGAATATACTAAACCGTATACAGGAAATCAATCATTCGAAGCCTGTTTCCAGACCTGTACTCCTTAAGGTCTCGCCCGATCTTAACAACCGTCAGCTTGATGAGATAATACAGATTGTTAAAGAAACAGGCATTGATGGGGTGGTGGCAACAAATACCTCAATAACCCGCCATACACTAACTAAGGATCAGTTAAAAGCACAAGAAATTGGTCAGGGTGGGCTTAGCGGGAAGCCTCTGCGCGACCGTTCGACCGAGGTGATCCGCTATCTTGCTGAAAAGTCAGGCAAAGCGTTCCCCATTATTGGTGTGGGAGGAATAATGACGCCCGAAGATGCCATCGAAAAACTGGAGGCCGGAGCCGACCTTGTGCAGATATACACTGGTTTTATATACAGCGGTCCTTTCCTGGCCCGAAAGATCAATAAAATGATCCTAAAAAAATTATAGGCCGATTCCATGAGCAATATGGAATAATAGGAATACCCTCAAATTCTTAATTGTCATACAATAAACAAGAACCCCTTAACTGGCGGTTCATAAAAACACTTGTATGAATGCTACTAATACTGCAAGAACCATTTTAATCATTTTTTTTATTGTCAGGCTAAGCACTGTAACCGCACAATTTGAAACCATTGCTTATGTTAGTCCAGTGCCAGGCTCAACAATGAATCAGCCCGGACAAGGGATTGTTGTGAGAACCGGGAATCCAATTGATGTACACACATTGTTGCCTGAATTTGTTATAGTTAACGGAAGTGTCAGTGGCAACATTGTAGGTGACCTAAGACTGCTTTCTGATGGTCAGACTATACTTTTCAGGCCTGAAAAGCAATATTACCCGGGCGAGATAATAATGGTTTCCATAGAAAAAGGAATTCGTGAAATAAACGGATCATATTTACCCAAAATGGATTTTGACTTTCATGTCAGCAGCAAGCAGACGGATAACCTGATAACTAAACTGGAGCACTTTACCTCAGATGTTGACAAAACCAAATTTTTCGGTAAAACTAAACATCAACCAAACTCCAAGTCAGTTTCAACCCTGTCGCTCCCAGGTGATTTTCCGCCACTGTTCGTTACTGCAAATAACAACCCATCGCCCGGAAATTATTTCCTGTTCGGTGGCACACAAAATCCCAATGTTGCGGCGTATATGATCATACTTGACCAGCATGGTGTCCCGGTGTTTTACCGCAGAAGCACCAACAGGGGAAATGACCTTAAACTCCAGCCCAATGGTTATCTGACATATTTTGATTTTGTGGTAACGCGTTGGACTGAAATGGACAGCAGTTACAGTTTCAGAAGGTATTATGTGCCTGATAACGGCTACACGGCTGATGCTCATGAATTAATTGTCAAGCCTGATGGGAGCTATTGGTTAATGATTTATGATTCCCAACCTGTAGATATGAGTCTGGTGGTTGAAGGAGGTGACCCAAATGCAATTGTTGTAGGTCTTGTTGTTCAGCATTGCGATGCTGCTGGAAATGCTCTTTTTCAATGGAGAAGCTGGGACCATATGGAAATTACCGACTGCGACACCTCCTGGGTTGACCTTACGGCCAGTCTGATTGATTATGTTCATGGGAATGCCATTTCGTTTGATGATTATGGAAATGTTTTGATTTCAAGCAGGAAACTGCATGAGATCACTAAAATTAGCTACAACACAGGTGAAATCATCTGGAGGTGGGGTGGAAAAAGAAATATGTTTGAATTGATTGGTGATGACAGGTGGTTTTCAGCACAGCATTCCATTGACTATCTGGGGGATAATATTTATACTATGTTTGACAATGGCTTTCGTATGGAACCAGAATATTCCAGAGGTCTGGTATTTGAGTTGGATGAGATTGCAATGACTGCCACACTGGTTCGAACTTATGAAAACGATCCGCCCGTATTTGCCTGGGCTATGGGCCATATGCAAACACTGCCAGACGGGCATGTTGTGCTTGGATGGGCAACAAATCCTGATGATTATGTGCTTACAGAATACCACCCCGACGGAACCAAGGCCTTTGAAGTGCTGACCGCAGCTCAAAGCCTGATTAGTTACCGTGCCTTTAAGTTTCCCTGGAAACAAACAGTGTTTGAGGTTGAAAATGATACTATTGATTTCGGTTCTGCAGATATCGAAACGGGAAACGCAAAGGCAGAAATTGTTGTTCGAAATCTGAAACCTGATACTTTGATAATCAACTCAATAGTATTAGATAATGAAGTGTTTTACCTCATTGATGATTTGCCAATTGAGATTGTACCTTTTGGAGAAGCAAACTTAGAAATAGGTTTTAGACCTGATCTTGAAATGGATTATGAATCCATCGTGTACCTTGGACAGGATAAGCAAACAGAATATGTTGGCCTTTCGTTGATACTAAAAGGGCAGGGAATACTCACCCGAGTTAGTGAGACTTCCAATCAATCCAAACTTAAGTTGTTTCCAAATCCGGTAAGGTCTGGGGCAGAGTTAATTGTTCAATCAGATTATGAGATGTTATTTAATTCTCTAATTATAAGAGATTTATCAGGTAAGGTTGTTTTTGAGCAAGATTTAACAACAGTTGTTGGGTCAATAAACATGAGTATCCCCGAGTTGTCACCTGGGATCTATTCACTGATGATTTCAACAGACAAAGGAGTCTGTCCAAGTCCGCTTGTTATCTATTGATGTTTAATTGCTGCCTGCAATCATTGCATGGATCTCGGTGGCGACCACCCTGTTAAATCCAAAAGCCATACTTTGGTAGTTGACAAGGTCAACAATTGTGCCGATGAGGCACAAACCGGCTGTGAAAAAATAAAGTATACCCATACCAATCTGATTCAGGATAATGCGGTGAATTCCCGCAAACCCAAGAAATCCGAGCAGAGTGAGCAACAATACCATTTGTGGGTCTTTTCTTCTTGCCCTGTAAATATTAGCAAAGTTGCGCAGTTTTTCCTCGCTGTATTCTTTTGTGAGGTTTTGCAGATAAAGCATCTCTTCGCCCTGGATGTCGGGCATTATTTCATAGATTTTTGCCATAGGATTGAGGATTTTGGTATTTATAATTTTGATAAAAAACCTGAATGGAACGCATAAGGAGCAATAAAATGGCTGCAATACCAAGTGGGTGCTGTTTGAGTGAACTGTAAAAGTTACCGTGAAATGCCGCTGAAACCGAGTGCCCCAGGCCACAACCAGAACAGCTGTCTATGCCCAGATGGTGTAACAGGCAAAGGCTAGGCTGGGTGCTTGCAGGATTCATTAGTGCAAGTAGAATCAAGGCTGTAAGCCAGACAAAACCTTCGAAGTTAAGCCTGAAAAACCTGAACGCTTTCGTTAATGTCTGCTGCTGCATGCAAGCTGTTTTTAAAGCGAATATATAAAAAAAAAGAACCACACTGATAGCGATTGGCATCAGCCTCTCCTTTGCCTCAGCTAATGATGTTTACCTCAGGCTCGAGCAGTATGCCGAACTTTTGTTTTACGGAATACTGCACATTCATGGCATGCTGATATAATTCACTGCCTGTTGCACCGCCAAAATTTACCAAAACCAATGCCTGCTTGTCGTGCATCCCTGCATTTCCGATACGTTTACCTTTCCACCCTGCCTGTTCAATCAACCAACCGGCAGAAACCTTGAAAAAACCGTTTTCGTCCGGATACGAAACAATATTGTTGTGTTCCCTTCTCAAGCCTTCGAAAACAAGCGGATGAATGACTGGGTTTTTGAAAAAGCTACCAGCATTTCCTATCGTTGCAGGGTCGGGGAGCTTCTGTTGTCTGATCTGTTTCACAATTCTGCTGATGTCTTTTATCACAGGCTTTTCAATTCCCTCCTCTGCAAGCATCCTTTTGATGTCGGCATAGTCAGTTTTTAGCCGGTGTTGTTTAGTGAGTTTCAGTCTGACCGACAAAATGATAAATCGCTTGGCCCTGCTGGTTTTAAAAATGCTTGTCCGGTAACC
>Ga0351877_1019_pt2 | contig 53288 bp, 41 predicted proteins | sample BONcelFGM3001D13_FD_206775 | JGI IMG/M metagenome (GOLD analysis project Ga0351877, IMG submission 206775) | Enriched cells from coal bed in the Powder River Basin, Montana, United States - BONCAT cells FGM rep3 HSBNCT.FGM.300.1.D13 ...
GGTAAAGTTCCTCGAGCTTTCCTGCCAGCGCTTTTACTTCGAAGGTTACGGTCATTTTGCCATCTTCCCTGCTTTTTCAGTCTGTCAGATGAGGCCCGACTACGTCAGTCGCTGTTGAGGCGCAATTATAAGGAATGTTGTAATCTGAAGCTGTGATGACGGAAGGTAATTACAAGAGGCATTCCAACAGGTGAGACATTGGATAATAATGCATAAGGCATTTATATTATTAATATATTATCAGATATCAGGATTTGAATGAAATGGTTGGAGGCGGGAATGAAAGCAATATGTTGCGTAAATGTGCAATATATTGAGGTTGGCTGTTGAGGGTACTGGAGGTCTCAGGATCGCCGGATGCCCAGTTTCTTGATCCTGAAACGGAGGGTGCTCGGGTGGATTTTGAGAATCGAGGCTGCGCCGCGCGGCCCCCCGATTATCCAATTTGTTTCGTGTAAAACCCGCAGGATGTGCTCGCGCTCCATGGCAGCCATGTCTTTCGGGAATGACTCAATCGCATCGGGCGCCTCGGGAGCCTGGGAATAATCAACAATCTGGAGCACAGGGCCTTCGGTAATGATCACGGCCCGTTCGATCACATGCTCCAGCTCCCGCACGTTGCCCGGCCACGAATATCTCTGCAGGGCCTTGACCGCGTCCTTCGGGACCGTCTCGATCTTTTTACCGCTTTTCCTGGCATATTTGTCCACGAAATGCCTGACGAGCTGCGGGATATCGCCGGTCCGTTGGCGAAGCGGCGGGATCGAGACGGGGAACACATTGACCCGGTAAAAGAGGTCTTCCCGAAACTTCCCGGCGCTGACCTCTTTCTTCATGTCGCGGCTCGTCGCGGCGATCACCCTCACGTCCACCTTGACCGTCTTCGCGCTGCCCAGCCGCTCGAACTCGCCGTCCTGGAGCACCCGCAGGAGCTTCGACTGGAGCTCCAGCGGCATCTCGCCGATCTCGTCGAGGAAGATCGTCCCCTTGTCGGCAATCTCGAAGCGCCCGGCCTGCCTGGTGTAGGACCCCGTAAAAGCCCCTTTCTCGCGCCCGAAGAGCTCGCTCTCGATAAGGTTCGCCGGCAGGGCGGCGCAGTTCACCGTTACCATGGGCCTGTCTTTGCGTCCGCTCAGGCCATGGATGGCGTGGGCCACCATCCCCTTTCCCGTTCCCGTCTCGCCGAGGATCAGGACGGTGGCATCGGTGGGCGCCGCCTGCCTGACCCGAAAGAGAACATACTTGAGCTCGTCGCTGCTTCCAATGATCTTCTCGAAGCCCATCTCCTCCCGGAGCTCATCCCGCAGATAGAGGTTCTCCTTTTCAAGCCGTTGCTTGAGATCCTCGATCTCCGCAAGTTGCTTTTTGAGTTGCTCGTCAGCGCGTTTCCGGGCGAGGGCATTGGTGAAAATCTGCGACAAGAGCTGCAGCCGTTTAATGAGCGGTTCAGGCCAACACCGCTCGGCCCGGGTGGTATTCAAGCCCAAGACGCCAATGGGCGCGCCCCCGACCATGAGCGGGAGACAGAGATTCGATTTGACTCCCAATCGGCGGCAGTTTTCCCGGTCGATGGCAGCTTCGTCCGGCATGTCATCCAACGAGGAAATGGGCGCGATGCGGCCATCCAGCATTAGCTGTCTGAACCAGGGGAAATCGGTAGTAGTGGGTGAGGACGAAGACACCCGGCGGGCCTGACGACCACTGCCAAATCGCCGAAATATCGAGACCGAGCAACTTGCAGATGCGGCGCTCGGCCTCCATGATTTCGCTGTCCACTCGGTCGGCAGGCAGGTTGACAAAACGTCCCGAGATCTCGGCCAGGACCGTCTCGAACCTGAGTTTTTCCTCCGCTTCCACCCTGCTCTGCCTGCGCTCGAGGGCATTTACAAGGATCTCGCCCATCAGGCGCAGCCGCGGGATGAATTCCGCCGGCCAGTCGCGTTTGCTCTTCATCGCATTGACGGTAATCACATACTCGACGGATTTGCCTGTGAAGATCGGGATGAGCAAAGTCGATTGAGTTCCCCGTTCGATCCAGGCCTTCCTGTCCTCGTGGGCCTCCGGCGGCAGTTCGTCCATGCTGGAAAAGGCCAGCGTCTGCCCTTTCTCGAAGAGCTTTTCGTATGCCCACGGGTGGCTCGAGCGGTGGAAGTCGGTTCCCACCGGGACACGCGGCACCTGGCCGTCCGCATAGGCAACGTGGGTCGGCCGCCACGCCGTCCGGTCCCTCGATGCCCGAATCAAGGCACAGCGATCCACTTGGAAGAACACGAGAACGCTCTGCAGGGCCGTCTCGATCTCCTCATCGAGCTGCTCCGCCGATGCCTGCACGACCCGCGCAGAAACGTCCGACAAGAGACTTTCGAAACGCAGGCGCGCCTCTAGTGCCTTCCCGATCATTTCGCGTTCATCTATTTGCCTGTTCATTTCGATATGAAATCTACATAAATCGTTTTGATGTGTCCATGGTTTCTTTCAGTAATAACTCGAAGGATTATTCTCGCGCGGGACTTGGAATTCAGACCGGAGGGGGATTGGACCTTGGTCATATCCGCACTGGACCTTGGTCCAGTATGGATAAGGAAGGAAAATATGCGATGCAGAAGGACGAAAAAAAAGCAGCCGGATACTTCGCTCGAAGGGCGTGGTTGTCCGGTGAGCCGCACTTGGATAAAGCGGGCGCTACTTTGCGGTCGGTCCTGCTGTTGCCTCCCCTGAGCGTGGCGGTTCAGACACGATTCTGGTCCCCATGTCCTTCAGCAGCCTCTGGAAATCGGGCGATGCCATGATGGCCTTCCCCGCAGCGGCGCGCAGGCGGTCGACGGCCTCGTCGGGAAGGTAGAAAGACGTGGGCAACTCGTTCAGGTAATCAATTTCAGCCTTGTCCTTCAGCGCGGCAAACGACACGTCGATGGCATAGATCGTCGCGTCCGGCGTGCGCAACGCGGCCGCCACGGCAGGGTCCTTGTTCGCGGCAAAAGCAGCCGACTCCCGGAGCAGCTTCATGGAGTGCCACCGCGCCTGCTTGTCCCTCAACAGCTCCGTCGCCTCGTAGGAGTAATGGTCGATCGGAACGCCCGCCGCCTTCAACAGAATTTCGATCGTGCCCGGCGGTGATTCCGATTTGTCCCATTCCGTCTTCGGTGAAGACATGGAGTTGACGACAACGACGATGATCCTGCGCAGGTGGTCGAGCGGAGTGGGCTGGCCGACCAGGTGCAGCGCCTCCATCATCTCCAGGGTATCCAGCACGCTGCGCATGCCGAGGTTGTCCGAGACGCCCCCGTCCACGACATGGATGAACGGCCGGTTGGCGCCGTCGCCGAACTCCGCCTCCTCCTTCACGTGGCGGGTTGCGCGCGCGGCGGGCCGGGGCGGCTCGGCGGCATCGATAAAGGGCTTGAGCCAGGGGGGCGGCGCGTAGCCGCAGGTGCCGCCATAATTGTTGAGCGTGACGGGCGAGAGCACCACCGGCACGGCCGACGATGCGGCAGCGGCACGGGAGAGACGCACCGCACTGAGATCCGAGCAGAGCGCGTCGAAGGCGGCCTGCGTAAAGGGCAGACGGGCGCCCGTCGTGATGTCGGTGACCGCCGGGATGATCAGCGGGCCTTTCCCGCGAGCGAGGTCGCCGAAGGTCGCGCCATTGAACAGGATCTCGTCGTACAGATCGGCCGCCAGCTCCGAACGGCCCCAGCCGCTCGACCACAGGGATGGCCAGTAGGTCGGGCTGATGGTGCGGGAGGTGATCTCGCCCTGCACGTCGCGCTTCAGGAAGCGCTTTTCGTAATCGTCGAACAGCTTGTCCCCGTAGAGACCGTAGGCGAGCGCCGTAAAGCTTCCGCCCGACACGCCGGTGATCACGCTGACAAAGTCGAGCAGGCGTGCCTTGTTGCCCTTCGCATCCGCGATTTCGGTATTCCGCAGGAACTCGAGGACACCGTACGAGAATGCGGCCGCGCGCGTGCCGCCGCCCGAAAAGGCGAGGACCACCATGCCGTCCCTGCCCGCCGTAAACTGCGGGCGTGTGAATGGTCGATAGCCGGCTTTCGGATCAACCTGGGTTATCGGCGGGTTGATCGGACGGTGGGCGCAGCCGATAAGCAGGAGGAACAATGCGAGTACCAACAGAGATGGCGTGCGCCATCGATTCATGGATAAGCCGGATCCATTCATGGAGATCTCCCGTCAGCGTGTTCTGCAGCCCTGATGAACAATCATAAGTGGGCAGGCACGCGAAGTCAATACGATTTCGTCCCGTCCTGCCAATCGCCCTCCTTCCGTCATCCGTGCTTTTTCACCAGCAACCCCGCCATGCGATTCGTCAGTGCTCTGGACAGTGCGTAGGGGAGGCAAATGAGGATCGGCCCAACCACCAGGGCCGCCCCTGGATGAACTGACCGGTAGAGGATGAATTGAAACACGACGTCCAGGATGATCCCCATGGCGAGCAATGTGCCGACGGCCGCCGCTCCACTTTGCATCAATTCTCTACGATGCCCGGCATGGAAGAGCAGGCCGAACAGGTAGGGCGGGTTTGACGCCCTGGCATCGGCCAGTCCTCCGCGCATCCCCAGCAGGATGGCAAGCACCGGCTGCAGGATGAAACGCATGCGTCCGGTCCCTGTGAACCGTTGCGGCAATTCCTCAATGAACTGTCTCGAGAAGAGGTACACGCGCCCCGTCTCGATGGTGTCCGCGATCGCAAAGGGTATCGTGGACGCGATCACGAAAAGCGCCAGTGCCGTCACGATGTTGTCACGTCTCAGCTTCACGTCCTTGACCTCGTTCACAATGCACGCACCCGGAACAGGTGGCATTTCCAGGGCCCCAGATCGACGTACAGACCGGCATCCCGCATCTCGTCGCCACTCCTGTCGTAGGATTCATCCAAAAGGACATCGTTGAGGAGCCAGGTCCTTCCTCGCAGTTCATCCCACGGCATCCTGACGAGCGCCTGGGAGGACCCGGCCGAAAAATTCACGACGATCACGTAACGTTCCTCGCCCTTGACCCAGCACCATGTGAGAATATTCTGGCTGCTCCGGTTGTCGGGCCAGCCGCTTTTCTCGCAGAGGCGCCACTCGCCATTCCGAAAGACATCACGACTAACCTCCTGCAACAGATGTCCGTAGAAGGCCGCAAGGTCCTGATCGGCCGGTTCTTCCGGGCGGCGGGCGAGAAAGACGGGCAACCTCACCTTCCGTCCCTCGAACTGCCCTTCGTGAAGCAGCCTGGCCCCGGGGAGAGTGAGGATCGCCACTGCCGCAGCGCGCCCTTTTCCGCCCGGAAACGCGGCAGCGGCCCTGGGCTCGTCATGGTTCTCGATGAACCGGACCATCCCCTCCTGGTAAGGTAGATCCGCCAGGAGGTGCAGACGCACATTCTCGGCGGGCCCGAGTTCCATCCGGTCGTAGAGTTTCTTGTCGTAGCAATAGTCAAAGCCCTGCTGCTGCAGTTCCCACTCCAGGTCCCAGTATGCCTCGGCGATGAACCTGAACTCCGGCCACTTCGCCTTGATTGGCGGGATGAGGGTGGGCCAATAGTCCTCGTCAGGCCGCGCCCCGGCCCGGGCCCCCCAGGTACGCTCGAAGATCGCGTTCAGCATGAGCATGGCCATGTCGCAGCGGATGCCGTCGCACTGCCCGGCGATTTCCGCGACCGTCTCGATCACCGCCTGCCTGAGCCCGGGCTGAAAGGCGTTGAGCTGGAGCACATCGGGCCACGCCGGGAAGAAGGGGTCCCGGCCGCAGGCAAACACCGTTCCTCCCGCCTCGATGAAAGACGCCGGATCGTTCCTCGCGTCGTCGGCGTTCCCCTGAACGAAGTATTCAGGGTGATCGCTGACCCAGGGGTGATCCGGAGCGACATGATTCGGCACGAAATCGAGGATGAGACGAATGCCGCGCTTTGCAAGAGTTTTACGGGCTGCCGCGAGCCCCTGCGGACCGCCGAGGTGCCCGTCGACGACGTAGCGCCGCACGCAGTAGGGCGAGCCGACATTGTCCTGCGCCGTAAAGTCAGGAAGAGCTCTCCTGAAGTCCTCGAGGAGACTCTTGTTTTGCATGGAGATCCCGATCCCGGCAGGGCTTCGCTCCCAGACGCCCATGAACCAGACTGCGTCAAAGCCATGAGAGGCAATCTGATCCCACTCCTCCGGCGGAACCGTGGCGAGATCCACCGGCCTCTGGTATTTCCGGCTCAGATCTCCCAGCCAGACCCAGGTGTTGATTTCATAGAGTACCGGGTGCTTGGGCCATGATCCCATCTCTTTTCACTCCTTTCCGGAACCGCGTGCGAACGCGGCCCCCTTGCCGGCCTCGAGAGACTTTTTCGCATCGAGCAATCCGAAGAGCTGGATGGTCTTGGCGACCAACCCTGTCCAGCCTGTCTGGTGGCTGGCGCCCAGCCCCGCCCCGTTGTCGCCGTGGAAGTACTCGTAAAAAAGGATGTAGTCACGCCAGTGGGGGTCGGCCTGGAACTTCTCCGTGCCGCCGTAGACAGGCCGCCGGCCGCGCTCATCACGGAGAAAAATGCCGGCCAGGCGGTCCGAGATCTCCTTGGCAACCTCGAAGAGATTCATCAGTTTCCCTGAACCCGTGGGACATTCGATTTTGAAGTTGTCGCCGTAGTAGAGGTAGAAGTTCAGCAGCGCCCGGATGATGAGCGCGTTCACCGGCATCCAGACCGGTCCCCGCCAGTTGGAGTTGCCGCCGAACATTCCCGTGTTCGACTCGGCAGGCAGGTAGTCCACCTTGAACTCCTGGCCGTTCACGTGGAAGACGAACGGGTTCCCCTCGTGGAACTTCGAGAGCGAGCGGATGCCGCAGGGGCCCAGGAACTCGTTCTCGTCGAGCATTTTCGCAAGGATCCGGCGGAGCCGCTCCGGGTTGACCAGGGCAATGATCCCCCGGTCGGCCACGCCCAGGTGCCCAGGGCCGGTAGGGTGCATGCTCGCCGAAAGTTCGGGTATCCGGCCTACCCGTTTCTGTAACTGAGCCATCACCCGCGGAATGCGGTCCCGCTGCCATTTTTCGATGACCGTCGTAGCGCACAGGGGCAGCAGCCCCACCATCGAGCGCACTTTGAGCCGCGTGGCGCTGCCGTCGGGGAGCTGCAGCACGTCGTAGTAGAAGCCGTCCTCCTCGTCCCACATGCCGTCCTGACCGGAACGGTTCATGGCCGCGGCGATGTAGTAGAAATGCTCGACGAACTTCAGGACCATATCCTCGTAGATGGGGTCGTGGGCGGCAAGCTCCACGGAGAGCTCTGCCATGTTCTGGCTGAAGAGGGCCATCCAGGCCGTGCCGTCGGCCTGCTCGAGGTGGCCGCCGGTGGGCAGCGGGGCGCTGCGGTCGAAGACGCCGATGTTGTCGAGGCCGAGGAAGCCCCCCTCGAAGACGTTCTTGCCGAAGCGGTCCTTGCGGTTCACCCACCAGGTGAAGTTCAGCAGCAGCTTGTTGAACGTCGCCCTGAGGAAATCGAGGTCCATCTCGCCGCGCAGGGCCTGCTCGGTGCGGTGCAGGAAGAGCGTCGCGAAGGCGTGGACCGGTGGGTTCACGTCGCTGAAGTTCCACTCGTAGGCGGGCATCTGCCCGCTGGGGTGCAGGTAGACGCCTTTGAGCATCAGTTCCATCTGCTCCTTGGCGAAGTCGGGGTCCACGATCGAGAGCGGCAGCGTGTGGAAGGCCAGGTCCCAGGCCGCATACCAGGGGTACTCCCACTTGTCGGGCATGGAGATGATGTCCTCGTTGAGCATGTGGAACCACTCCGAGTTCCGGGAGGCGTGATATCCGGTGTGGAGGGGGTTGGAGTGGTGCTCGTCGAGCCAGTTGTCGCCGTCGAAGAAGAAGAACTGCTTGCTCCAGAGCATGCCGGCGATGGCCTGGCGCATGACGTTGGCCGCATCCGGCGAGACCGATGGCGGTGTCACCGACCGGTAGAACTCGTCGGCCTCCTGCAGCCGGGCAGCCAGGGTCCTGTCAAACTCCGGACCGAAGGGGGATGCGGCGGCCTTGCTTTTCCTGATTTCGCCGGCAGTGGCCAGGTCGGTCAGGCGCAGCCGTATGGTTGCCGACTGGCCGGGAGCGATCTTCACACGGTAGTGCGCCGCGGCCTTGGTGCCCTGCTTGGCGGGGTTCACCGCGTCCTGACGGCCCTCTACGACGCAGTCGTTGATGCCGTCCTTCACGTAAGGGCTGTCGTTCGGGTAGTCGGGAAAGAGTCGGGCATTGTTCGTTTCATTCTCGGTAAAGAGCAGCGGCACCTGGCCTTCGCAGGAAAAGATGAATTCACCCAGCAGCGGATGCGTTGCCGCAACGGCGCTTACGCCCGCCGCTGTCTCGATCTGCTTGAGGTTCGGTTTCGCGGGTGCCCTGTTGGATTCGGCAATCCAGGTTGCCCAGTCATTCCGGAACCAGAGCGTCGGCAGCAAATGCAGCTCGGCCGCGTCCGGTCCCCGGTTGGTTGCCGTGATCCGCACCAGGATGTCTTCCGGAGCAGCTTTGGCATACTCCACGAAGACGTCGAAATAGCGCTCGCCGTCGAAGACGCCCGTGTCGAGGAGCTCATACTCCATCTCGTCCCTGGAGCGCCCCTTGTTGGTGTCCACCAGGTCGGCGTAAGGAAAGGCTGCCTGGGGGTATTTGTAGAGGTACTTCATGTACGAATGGGTCGGCGTCGAGTCGAGGTAGAAGTAGTACTCCTTGACATCCTCCCCATGATTGCCTTCGCTGTTGGTCAACCCGAACAGGCGTTCTTTGAGGATCGGGTCCCTGCCGTTCCACAAAGCAAGGGCAAAGCACAGCCGCTGTTTGTCGTCGGACAGGCCGGCGAGACCATCCTCTCCCCATCGGTAGGCCCGCGAGCGGGACTGATCGTGGGTGAAGAAATTCCAGGCGTCACCCCCCTCGCTGTAGTCCTCGCGCACCGTCCCCCACTGCCGTTCGCTCAGGTAGGGGCCCCATTTTTTCCAGGGAATCTTCTGCTCCCGAGTCTCTTCCAGTCGGATTTGTTCAGAGTTCATACTATATCCTCCTTTCTTCAGCCAAAACGAAGGCCAAGCATATATCGGGTAGCTCGTCTGCTCGGTTGTGGTGTTGATGGGTTTCAAACTTCAAAGACAAAGGCAGGGACTCTTTTTAGCCTTGGAATAGAGTAAGCGAATATACCGAGAACGGACATCAGGAATTGGACAATTGGACACCTCGAAATACCTTAGAATGCATACAGCCTCGTGAGAATGCCACGGTCATGGACCAGGCGTCGAAAATGGAAATTCCGGGGATTATCAGCTCCGGCAGCAGGGCCTCCCTCCGGGATATGACCTTTGCAACCGCTGCGTCGAAGGCGGAATAGTCCTCCTCACGGACAAGGCCGGATCTCACGAAGTGAAGCCCGGCAACGGTCAATCGGGGACCGATGATGCCTTCCGCGACGATCAGGATCGGAAAGGCGATGAAAAACCGGGCGTACGTCGCGAAATCCAGCAGGAACGACAGCTCCGGTGTCGGTCCCAGGGCAAGTCCCTCGAAAAAGGAAAGAATGAGAAGAGGAAACCACGTCAGGGCCAGGAAGATGACAATTCTTCGGGCAATGGAAGGGTCATCTCCTTTGACCACGTTTAACCTCTGCATCAGTCTGTATGCGGGGCCGCCTCTTTCAAAGTAAAGATAAGACTCGCTTGCCATCGCCGGAAAGACATGTTGAAACCACTCCATGATGACGGGTTGGTCCGGTTAAACGTGAAATCTGGAATACCGCGAGGAAACAGACCCTGAAAAAAGACTGAAGCTCTATGCGAAAAGCCTAATATGAAGAAGATAAAAATGATGAATTGACGATGGATAAATATAAACAAATATGAAACGATATTTCAAGTGGTAACCAACAGTGTCCCGTTACAAAAATGATGATGACGAGTAATGAACTGTTCACCTCTCGATAAGATGTACCAGACATCGTCTGCGCCGGATGGAAATAGGACTTTGGTCCAGTGCGTACAGGACCTTGGTCCAATACCCATCCAGATTAAAAAGATGTATTGCATTCTATAGTTGGCGGTTATCTGCGCAGAGAGGCAATTATCAAATAATTCGGTGACAGGGAACAAAGACAATATACCGAATTGGCTTGCGAAACTCTATATTTCAGAAAGGGATGATATTATGAAACCCAAAGTTGCGATCGCCTGCCAGGGAGGGGGCAGCCAGACTGCCTTCACCGCCGGCGTACTGAAGGCCCTGTTTGAGAACAAGATTCAAGACCGCGTCAACATCGTCGGCCTGAGTGGTACTTCAGGGGGGGCCATCTGTGCCTTTCTCATCTGGTACGCCCTGAGAAAAGGCGATGATTGCGTCTGGAAACGAATCATTGATTTCTGGGAGGACAATTCCGCCCAAACCCCACAAGAGCGTTTCTTCAACGATTCTGTCATCAAGTCGCTGGAATCGGCCAGTCAGGGACTGATTCCCCAATACAATCTCAGCCCGTCTTCCCCTCTGATCAAATCCTGGTTTTCCCTTGCCACCCGGGGCATGCGGAGTCGCTTTACCGACTTTACAGAATTGCTGGCAACCCACATTGACTTCTCGGAAATAGCGGCCTGGGGTGCCCAACCGGAGCCACCCGTTCTGCTCATAGGCGCCTGCAACATCCTCACCGGAAGGCTGCACAAATTCAGTACCTATCAGGAATCGATGAGAATCGAACACCTCCTCGCTTCTGCCTGCGTCCCCAGTATTTTTCCGGCAGTAACCCTTGAAACCATGGCGTACTGGGACGGTCTCTTTTCCGACAATCCGCCCATTGAGGATTTTCTCAAACGCGATTCGGTCGGCGTTAAAAATCTGGCCCAGGAAATTTGGGTCATCAAGATCAATCCGACAACGTGTGACAAGATTCCGGTGGCACCGGATGAAATTGCCGATCGCCGCAATGAGCTGGAAGGGAATGTCTCGCTTTTTCAAAACCTCCGCCAAATCGAGAATCTCAACATGATGTATTCAAGGGGGGCATTCAGGGATGAATTTCTGGCAGAACGGGATATCAAAGAACCCATCAAAATCCCCAAATTATTCCCGGAGGATCCCGACCAGCCTTACCACATTCCCATGATCGACATGTCTGAAGATCTGGCCAACAGCCTGACCTATGAAAGCAAATTGGATCGCTCTCCGGAAAACATCAACCGGCTCATCCTGGATGGCGAAAAACAGGGGAAGAAGTTTATCGAAGCCAGATTCGGACAAATCAGATGATGCCCGATCAAATCTGGGAGGATTACTGAATCAATGCTGAACAGTCGCGTTTATCTGTTTCATCCGAATGAAATATGCTGTAAGAAAAGGATGATTCAAACCATCTCAGCGATACTTTACAAGAGTGACGGCACGACAACCTACGGCTCACGATGCCCCAAACCCCGCCTGCAAGGCAGGGCTTGCGGGACTCGCCCCCGGTCAATGGGGAATCCATCATTCATGAGAAGACTCAGGAAGATCTGTCAGAACAGAAATGCCACCCCGAGTTCCACTCTCTGGTCGTAGGCGTTTGGAACCCCCTCACCCCAAAGCCTTGTTCCCAGCATCAGCCACGTACTCCAGTTTCGGTTGATGATCCATCCGATTTCGAGTTCCAGCACAGCACCTGTTTTTCCATCCTGCTCCCAGTCGATTACAGGTTTAGGGGTCAGCTTCAGCCAGTATTTTTTCTCCCATACGTCCCTGAGAGCGAGTTCGAACTGCGTGTAATTGATGTTCTTTCTGTTTTCATCACCCCCCACGGAGACGACCTGCTTGACCAGCGGGGAAAAGATCATCGCGTTTGACTGCGAGAGCGCATCAGACAAAGGGATCCTGAAATTGGGTTGAATCCCCCCCGTGAGCTGGTATTTCCCGCTGCCGAAATCTTCAGGGCTCGCGGTCGGAAAGGTGACTTCAACAAAAGTGAACACCGGGATATCCTCTACAGGAAACGGATGAAATCCAACGCGTGCCTTGATGTCTCCGAGATGAGGGTTGAACGGGTTCCCCTCGAAATCCGTTTTTTCGTCCGGAAAAGGCGCCTCGAGCCTGAGCAGCGAAACGAAGCCGTCCAGGCAGGCGTCGATTTTCAGCTGCGTCTTTGTCGTTTCCTCGGCTGTACCTCGGTTCGTGTTCTGTCGTTTCAGCTCAATCCGCCCTCGCGGGAACTTGGTTCCCGTAGTGATCTCTGCTCCGTCGAATGAATCATCACCGGCCAGCGCAATGCTCGACAAGGTCAGCAGCTGGAAAAAGAGTGTTGCGATCGAGACAAGCAGCCGGATCTTTCCTGCGTTCCGCGGATTCTCTCCTTGCTGGTTGAGTCCAGGCTCACTTCGTCCCCTGCTCACTTGCCGCGTTCTCCACCATCGGCGCTTCGCGCATCGTTTGCAGCCTGCACGCCGACCGCTCCCCCCAGCCCCTGCGGATCCGCGATCCGGGCAAGGGCCCGGTCCTCGGCAAAGGTGTAATGCCCGTCGATTGCGCGATCCAGGAGCGCCAGCTGCTTGCGCAACTCGGGATGACGATGGGGCGGCAGGGTGTGTATGAGATTTTCCAGCATGGAACGCATCCGCCGCGTGATCTGGATGCTGCCTGCGCCGCAATGGCGAATTTCGGTGCAGGCGAGATGCACAAAGTCCTCCCAGTTCGGAGTCAGGAATACGAGTCGCAGTTCGCCGTCTTCGTCGAAGAGCTCCTCGCGGCTCACATGCCGCAGGCCGACGTGCCGAAGCAGGCGGTGAAGCTGGTCGATGGCGAGCACGGCCGTCGTCGGATCGTTGATGGCCGGTGACAACGCCTTGATCGCGATGTCGACGAGGATGCGGAATGCAAAGGTCGGATCCTGCTCGAGAGTACGTTCGGACCCCAGCGCGACTGACGCCTGCAGCTGACGGTCGTCGATGGCCGTGGCTCCGCCATACAACCGGAACAAAGGCTCATCGGCTGCCAGGAAATCGCCCACCTGGGGGATGAATTCAATCATCCCTTTGGCGTGTCGCGCTTGCGCGACCAGTCCCTTCAGATTCACGGCGAGCACGATCCCCGAGGCAGCCGCGTTGGTGACTGTGCGGTCCGGGGATGCGGGTCTGCCGGATGACTCGACGGGGCGCTGGGCCGCGGTTGACTCCGGATAGACGCTCTGGATAACCGCGATCCCGGATTTCCCCACACGCTGCACGATGCTGACAGGACGCAGCAGTCGCGCCGCGTAGTCGATCAGGTAGAGGAACACCACGAGCGAGACCAACCCGAGCATCGCTGCGATCAAGGTGTTGAATTGGTGGACGGTCTCATCGCCCATTCGGGTCAACACCCTCAGGGTGAAGAGCAGGGTAAAGACGAAATAACCGACGGTGAACCGGATTGCGTTGTCCCGCAGCAGGGTTGTCGCGATGATCCGTGGCGTGTACTGCCCGCCTGCGACTTGAATCGCAACGAGCAGCGATCCGAATGTGAATACGAGGAAGGACAGGTTTATCGTGACGATCGTCTCGAGCATCGTCCGCGCTCCTGTCATGGATAAGGACAGGAACGCGGCCGTTTCGTCGATGAGTCCGTTCCGCAGGAGCCAGCCGCCGATGCCGTGCGTGATACGGGTGACCACCATATAAGCCAGCACGGCGAAAAACGGCATGAGCCACAGCGAGGATCTCACGTAGCTTTTGATGATGTACTGCCGATTCCAGAGCATGTTGCACTCTCCTACAGTTTGCCCGTCGAAGCTCGCAGAACGGACTTATCCGGGTTTCGTGGGCGATACAGCCCGGATGGGACACGATTGGCTCGAAATACTATCAGGGATTGGATGACCGGACAAGGCCCAATACCCCTATGGGGTCTGCAAAGCGGTCACTCAACATTAGAAACTGCACGCAAGCCCGACGGACCACCCTTTCACGCCGTCACCGAACTTGTATCGTCCCACGATGCGCCAGCGACTGGTGAGCCAGGTATATTCGCTTGTGTCCAGTTCAAAACCGGCACCCAGCGAGGTGAGATAGTCGAATCCCAGCGCGCCGCGAAGATCGCCAAGGAATTGCGTGTGCGAGAACTCGAGCACGTACCGGAAGGGCCTGTTGAGCGCGGTCAGGCCGGTCGGTGCACGCCACCGGGCCCAAAGGCTCATGGTCTGCGCGTCTGAACTCCCCGATACGGCCTCCGACGAGGTGTTGATGCTCTGAAGGTAGATGTTCGTATAGCGCAGTTCGACGTCGATTTCGTTTTCGGGCCGATAGCGTTCGTAGTCCAGCATCAGCGAACCGCCAATCCCTGCCGCATCGAGGCGGCCCCCGTCGAGAAACGAGATGTCCTTCCCGGTTTGATTCCCGAGGTATTGCCCGGCTATCTTCAGATCGCTCTGGACGGTCCCATACGAGAAGTTTATGATGGGGCGGAATACGAGGTCCTGGGCGATGGGGAAGTCCCAGCCGATGCCCCCCGTGGCGGAAAGACTGTTCCATTTGACCGGGAACTCGCGCGAATTTGTGCCGTCGGAGACCAGGAAGGTGGGATCGTAACGGCTATACGCCGCCGTTCCCTCGAGGTAAAGCGGAACGTCCTTGCTGATGGTGAAGCCGCCGCCTAACGATGACATCTGCATGCCCGGGCTCCCCGTTGACGGACTGCTAAAGGACAGTGAGCCTGTCGTGATATCCGGCGTGAGGCCGAATCCCATCAGGGTAAGCACGCCGTTGGCCAGTTTCTGGACGTTCGTCCCAATGACCGTCGACGTTTGCGCTGCAACCGGTGCTGCACCCAGCGATATCAAAATCGCGAAGACAACAGTTGTTAGCAGCACCGCAGAGCGTCTTGAACTGTAGGTTCCGGAGGTTCCGGTCATCGTTGAAGCCTACCCCATGGAAGAAATTTTTACGATACGCCGGGAGTGTCATCCTCCACGATGTAAATGGCATTTGCCTCATCGCACAAATTGCCTGGCAATGGACATCGTCCAGTAATCTGTCTTACCGGCCCTGCGTTTCTTGAGCCTCCGTGTCTTTGGTGTCGGCCGACGCCGTCAACTTGTCGGCCTCCAGCACCCACCCGCCGCCCATGGCCTGGTAGATGGCAACGAGGGACGAGAACGTCGCAGCCCGTGTCTGTGCGAGGCTCAGCTCGGAAGGGAAAAGCTGCTGCTCGGCCTGGAGCACGGTGGAATAGGGAACGTAACCGCCCTTGTACTGCAATCGGGCAAGCTTCGAGTATTCCTGGTTTGCACGAACGAGTCGCTCCTGCGCCCGCAGCTGCTCGACAAACTTCTGGTTTACGACCAGTGAGTTCTCGACATCGCTGAAGGCGCTCTGGATGGCCGCCTGGTAGCTGAGCAGGGCCTCCTTCTGCCCCGCTTCGGCCTGGAGGACCTGGCCGTAGATCGCGCCTCCGGCGAAGATCGGCCCCGTGATGGACCCGCCGTAGCTCCACACCCGTGCAGGACCCTTGAACAGGTTGGACAGATCACTGCTCGCCGTGCCGTAGCCGCCGGTGAGTGTGATCGTCGGGAAATACTGCGCCCTTGCCGCCCCGATCTGGGCGTTGGCCGCCACGAGCTGCTGCTCGGCCTGAAGGATGTCGGGTCGTCGCTCCAGCACCTGTGAAGGCACCCCGGACGGGACGGCGGGCATCGCGAGCTCCAGGATCGATTTCCCTCGCTCGACGGGGCCGGGATTGCGACCGAGCAAAATGGAGATGGCATTTTCCGTTTGCGCAACCTGGGACTCGATCCCCGGGATGGCCGCCGCGGCCGTTTCGTACTGGGAACGCGCCTGCTCGACGTTCATCCGGGAGACGACTCCGTACTTGTGCTGCAGCTCGAATATCCTGACCGTCTCGCCATAAGCCGCAAGCGTCTTCTGCGAAAGCAGGAGCTGCTCATCGAGCCCGCGCAGCTGCAGGTAAGAGCTGGCGACGGATGCGACCAGGGAGAGGACCACGCCGCGCTTTGCATACTCGCTGGCCAGCAGGTTTGCCTGCGCCGACTCGGTCAGCCGGCGGATGCGGCCCCAGAGATCGATCTCCCAGCTCGCCGACCCCAGGACCTGGTAGGCCGTCTGCGGGTTCGGGACGGCGGACGACAGGGGTGTTGCGCCATACTCGGTGAGGCGTTGCCGCTCGGCAATGCCGCTGTAGTTGAGCTGAGGGAAGATGGGCGAGCGGGTCTGCACGAGCAGCCCGGCCGCCTGCTCGATTTTGGCGGCTGAGATCTTGACGTTTTTGTTGTTGGCCAGGGCCTCGTCGATCAGCGCATCCAGGACCGGATCTTCGAACTGGCGCCACCACTCGGTGTTGGCCGTGTCGCTTGCGCCCTGGACTTCATACCGGTACGAGCCCGGAACCGTCAGATCGGGCCTCTTGTAATCGGGCCCCACGGCGCATCCGGCAAGCAGGCCCAGGAGCTGAATGACCAGCACGATCGGGATGATTCGCTTCATGTCAGCCCCCCTCCCCTTTCGTGTGGGCATGCCCGTCTGCGGGAGGGCCCTTTTCCCCTTCGCCCTCTTTTGCCTGCGCCTTCGCTTTCTTTCTCTCTTCCAGTTTCTCCGTGAGCTGATCGAAGAGGTAGAAGAACAGGGGCACGTAGAGCATGGCGAGCGTCGTCTCGCCGATCATGCCGCCGATGATGCCGGTCCCGATCGAGTGCCGCGCGTTGGCCCCGGCGCCCATGGCAACGGCCAGCGGCAGCACGCCGAAGATGAAGGCGAGCGAGGTCATGATGATGGGGCGCAGCCGCATCTCGCCGGCAAGCACCGTGGCCTCCATGATCGACTTGCCCTGCTTGCGAAGCTCCACCGCGAAGGTCACGCGCAAAAGCGCGTTCTTCGCGCCAAGGCCGATCAGCACCAGGAGCCCGATCTGGAAGTAGACGTCGTTTTCGAGCCCGCGGATAAAATTGAACAGCAGGGCCCCGAAGATCCCGAAGGGCACGGCCGTCAAGACCGCCCCCGGCAGCGTCCACGACTCGTACTGGGCAGCCAGGATGAGGAACACGAAGAGGAGGCCGAACGCGAAGGCGACCGCCGACGTGCCGCCCGCCTGCTTCTCCTCGTAGGCAAGACCGGACCAGGCAAAGGAGTAGCCGGCCGGGAGCACTTCCTTCGCCACCTCTTCCATGGTTGCAATCGCCTGCCCGGAACTGTAGCCGGACGCCGCATTGCCGTTCACCTTGGAAGCGGGGAAGCCGTTAAAATGAGGAAGCAGGTCGGGCCCGGTCACCCACTCGGTGCTGACCACGGCGGAGAGGGGCACCATCTTCCCCTGGCTGGTTCGAGTATAGAGCCTCGTGAGGTCATCGGGCTTTTGGCGGTATCTCGGATCGGACTGGAGGACCACCCACCAGACGCGGCTGTAATCGTTGAACTGGCTCACGGTCATGGACCCGAACTGGGCCTGGATGGCGCTGTAGACGTCCTGCACCGGGACGCTGAGCAGCGTGGCCTTGTCGCGGTCGACATTTGCACGCAGCTGCTGGCTTGTGGCCCGGAAGGTGCAGCTCAGCCCGCTCAGCTCCGGCCTTGTCCTCGCCTTGGCGAGGAACTGCTGGGTGACCGAGTCGAGCTTTGCCGGCTCGCCGCCTGCGGTGTCCTGGATCCAGAATTCGAAGCCGCCCGTCGTGCCGATGCCGGGGATGGCCGGCGGGGCAATCGGGATGACCAGTCCCTGCTGGATGGCCTGGCTCTCCTTTCTGAGCTCCATCAGCACGGCCCGCGCGTTCTCTTCCCTGGCCATCTTCGTCGAGCCGTAGCGCTCGTCGAACGGTTTCAGCGTCGTGAAGAACGTCCCCGCATTGGTCTTGAATCCGCTGTCCAGGAGGCTGTAGCCCGTGATCTCCGTCCGGTTCTCCACGGCCGGCATCTTCGCGAAGATGGCGTCCACCCGGTCGGAGACATCGGCCGTCCGTTTGAGGCTTGCCGCATCGGGCATGATGATGGCGCTCATCACGTACCCCTGGTCCTCGTTCGGAACGAAGCTCGTGGGGAGCACCATGAAGATGTGCACGATGGCGGCGACCATGACGGCCAGGAGCACGAAGGCCACGGTCATCCGCCGGATCACGAGCAGCACCGCCCGTCCGAAGGCATCGGTGAAGCTGGCGAACCAGCGGTTGAACTTCGCGAAGAAGCCCCGCTCGGGGGGCGCCCTGTGCTTCAGCAGGACCCCGCACATGGCCGGCGTCAGGGTGAGAGCGACGAAGCCCGAGATGGCCACGGAGATGGCGATGGTGATGGCGAACTGCTTGTAGAGCTGCCCCGTCGTCCCGGGAAGGAAGGCGGCAGAGATGAACACGGAGGACATGACGAGCACCGTCGCGATGACGGGGCTCGTCACCTCCCCCATCGCCCGGATGGTGGCCTCCCTGGGCGAGAGGTGGAACTCGGACATGTTCCTCTCCACGTTCTCCACGACCACGATGGCATCGTCCACGACGATGCCGATGGCCAATATCAGGCCGAAGAGGGTCAGGAGATTGATGGAGAACCCCAGCGAGATCATGCCGGCGAAGGTTCCGACCAGGGCGACGAAGATGGCCACGGTGCAGATGACGGTGGCACGGAAATTCTGAAGGAAGAGATAGACCACGAGCACGACCAACAGCACCGCCTCGAAGAGCGTGTGTTTCACCTCTTCAATCGATATGCGCACGAAATCGGTCGTGTCGAGCGATATGACGTAGTCGATCCCGTCGGGAAAGCGGGATTTCATCTCCTCCATGGCCTTGCGGACCGCCGCCGACACCTGCAGGCCGTTGGCGCCCGGCTGCTGGTAGACGGCGATGAACGTGGCGGGAGCGCCGTTGAGTTTGCTGTCGACGATGTACTGCCGAAGCCCGATCTCCGACCGTGCCACATCCTTCAGGCGGACGATGGCGCTGCCGTCCTGGCTGGCCCGGAGGATGATGTTGTCGTACTGAGCCGGGTCCTTGAACGGGCGCTGGGTGACGACGGGGAACGTCAGCTGCACCGGTCCCGCCGTCGGCTCCTGTCCGATCTGGCCCGCGCCGAAGAGCTGGTTCTGGCTGGCCACCGCTTGCTGGATGTCACTCGTGGTGATCCCGAGCGAGGCCATCCGATCCGGGTTCATCCAGATCCGCATGGCCTGGTCGGGCACGCCCATGATCTGCGCCTGCCCGGCTCCGGGGACCCGCTTGATCCGGTCCAGGACGTAGACGTTGGCATAGTTGGCGATGTAGTTGGCTCCGTAACGCTCGTCCTTCCCGTAGACGGCGATGAACATCATGATGGAGGAGGACTTCTTCTGCACCGAGACGCCCTGCTGGGTCACGGCCTCGGGCAGTTGCGGAGCAGCGAGATTGACCCGGTTCTGCACCTGGACCTGCGCGATGTCCGGGTCCGTGTTGAGGCTGAAGTAGACCGTCAGCTGCAGCTGCCCGTTGGAGGAGCTCGTCGAGGTCATGTAGAGCATGTTGTCGACGCCGTTGATCTGCGCCTCGATGGGCGCCGCGACCGACTCGGCGACGGTCTGCGAATCGGCTCCCGGATATGTGGCCGACACGGTCACCTGGACGGGGGTGATCGTGGGATACTGCTCGACGGGCAGGAGAAACATCGAGACGCCGCCTGCGATGACGATGACGAGGGAGACGACGGTGGCGAAAATGGGGTGCTCGATGAAGAACCGGGAGAACATGCAGGATACCCTCCGCCGCTGGAATCAGCCTTGCTTTCCGCCCGCTTTGACGGGATTTTTCTTCGAATCTACCGCCGGGGCTGGTCCTTCGGCGGGCTTCGTAAAGGGCTTGACCGTCACGGGCATACCGGGGCTCAGGAGAAGGCCCCCGTCGACGACCACCTGCTCTCCCGCCCTCAGCCCCTCGAAGACGAACCATTCGTTGCCGTCCCAGTTTCCGACCGTGACGGGCCGGGCCTCGGCCTTGCCCTCCTTGACCACCCAGACGATGTGGCCCTTCGAGCTCTGCTGGATTGCGCGCTGCGGGACGAGAATCGCATTGGGCCTGATGGCGCCCTTCACACGCACCCGCACGTACTGGTTGGGCATGAGGACCCCCCTGGGGTTGTCCACGCTCGCCCGGACCAGGAAGGTCCCGGTCTGCGCGTTGAAGGAGGAATCGGCGAAGGTGATCCGACCGGTGTTCGGGTAGAGCGAACCGTCGACGAGAATGATCTCCACCAGATAGTTCCTGTCCTTCGGCGTCCGCAGCAATCCTTTCTTTTCCTGCTCGCGGAAGGCCTGCATCTCGTTTTCCGAAAGGCTGAAATTGACCCACATGGGGGAGAGCACAGCCACCGTGGTGAGCAGGCTGTTCTGCGTGCTGATGTAGGTGCCTTCGGTCTGCTGGGCGAAGCTGGTGATGCCCGTCACGGGAGACGTGATGACCGTGTAGGAGAGATTGAGTTTGGCCGTCTCGACCTGCGCCTTTGCCTGATCAACGGCCGCCGCGTAGCTCTCATACTGGCCCTTGGCGTCATCGAGGTCCTTCTGGGACAGGGCGTCCATCTCCGCGAGCGGTTTGACCCGCGCCAGGTTCGCCTTCGCCGTTTCCATGGCCGCGACCTGCCTGGCCATGGCCGCCTGAGTCTGGTCCAGCTGAGCCTTGAATGGCTTCTGGTCCATCAGGAACAGCGTGTCCCCCTCCTTGACCATGGCCCCCTCGGTGTAGACACGCCTGTCGAGAAAGCCTGAGACCCGTGCCTGGATATTGACGAGCCGCGAGCTTTGGGTCTGTGCGACGTACTCGGCGCTGACCGGCACGTCCCTGGCCTCGACGGTGAGCACCGTGACATCGGCGCTCTTATGTTGGGCTTTCTCCTCGGCCCCCTTTGCGCAGCCGGCCGCCATGCAGACGAATAAAAGCAAAAGAGCCGTTGTCCTGAGGTGGGGTTTTATTTTAAAAAACCGCAGCTGTAACCGTAAACAGAACTGTTCCAGTGCGCTCTGCATGACCGACCCCCCCCTGTACAATGCTGTAATATTTTTGAGGATTGCTGCTGGATGGGTTTGCATCCTCCCGCCCAGGCAACGCAATCTAGCACTCCAAATCACGTAGATCAAGAATAGTCCAATGTGCTTTTCAGGCCGTCGCAAGGCCGACTTGCAAGAAACGCACAAAGACGGGCTATCTCCTGACTTGAGATTTCCCGTCTTCGCAGGATTTACCCTGTCAGACCTCCTATCCGGACAGAGCCCGGCGGGTGTGCAGGGCGATCATGAGTTCTTCGTCGGTGGGGATCACCCAGGCACGCACCCGGCTTCCTTCCCGGCTGATGCGGGGCCCTCCCCCTGCGTTTGCCTTTTCGTCGAAATCAAGACCCAGCCACTGCGCGGCACGGCAGACCCGCTCGCGGATCGGGACGGCATTTTCTCCAATCCCACCCGTGAAAACCAGCGCATCGAGCCCCCCGAGGGCGGCGGCAAGCGAGCCCAGTTCGCGGGTAATCCGGTAAACAAAGAGCTCCACCGCTTCGGCGGCCCGCGGGTCCTTGCTTTCCAGCAGCGTCCGCATGTCGCTCGAGATCCCCGAGACGCCCAGCAGGCCCGATTCCTTGTAGATGAGCTTCTCCAGGTCCCGCGTGTTCATGCCGCACTCGTCCATCAGGTAGAGCATCACCCCCGGGTCGAGGGTTCCGCAGCGCGTGCCCATCATCAGGCCCTCAACAGCGGTGAACCCCAGCGTGCAGGCCGAGCTCTTCAAGCCCATCATGGCGCACAGGCTGGCGCCGTTTCCGAGGTGTGCGACAACCGTCCTTCCTTTTGCCGCTTCCGGGTCAACCCCCGGCAGGACCGAGGCGATGTACTCGTAGGAAAGGCCGTGGAAGCCGTAGCGCCGGACCCCCTGTTCGGTGTATTTCCGGGGTAGAGCGAAGGCCTGGGCAACCGCAGGAATCGAGGTGTGAAAGGAGGTGTCGAAGCAAGCCACCTGGGGGATGCCGGGATTTCTCTTTGCAACAATGCGGATGGCAGCCAGGTTGTGTGGCTGGTGGAGCGGAGCCAGGGGCACGAACTTTTCGAGGTCTCCCAGGATGTGATCGTTGACGACGGTGGGCTTCGTGTATTCGAGACCGCCGTGAACGACCCGGTGACCCACGGCCACGATGCGGTCCGAGCTGCTGAGAACCCCCCTCCCCCATGCGAAGAGTGCATCAATGGCCCCCTCGTGATCAAGGGACGAGCCCGCAGGCCACTTTCTCTCCTCGACGACCTTCCCGGCGCCGTCTTTAACTTTGAAGCGGGTCTCCGTCAGGATGCCCTCGAACTGGCCGTCGTAAAGGACCTCCGGTTTCTCGCCTGTATCGGCGTAAATCGTAAACTTCAGGCTGGACGATCCGGCATTGAGTACGACGATCAGATTCCCCATGCTTATCACCTCACACGATGTAGTTGCCGAAGCGCCGTTCTGCTTGCGGGAAGTCTCACGGTGCTTCTGCTTTGTTCAAGAAAATTGTAACGTGAACGGAGTCGCTTGACGCCTTCGTCACAACGGGCAGGCCGGTCCGTTCAAAGACCCTGAGCATCTTTTTGTTCGCATGGAGAACATCGGCCTCGAACCGGGAGATGCCCTGTTGCCGACCGATCAGAAGCAGGTGCTTGAGCAGGATCGACGCGAGGCCCTGTCCCTGATAGTCCTCCTCGACCACGAAGGCAATCTCCGCGGCGGACGGCGGGTCCGGTCCTCCCAAGGCGAAGTAGCGCGCGCCTCCGGCAATCCGCTCCTCTTCACTCTCCTGGACACATGCGACAAGGGCAACGGTCCTGATAAAGTCTACTTCCGTGGCTTCTATAAGCTCCCGGTCGGTCAACTCCTTCCTTGGACCGAAAAATCGCATATAGATCGAGCTGGCTTCAAGCCCTTTGAATGCCTCGCGGAATAGCTCCTTGTCCCCGGGCCTTATCGCACGGATCGTTACCGGTCGCTGGTCCCGGAGCTTTTCAAGAACGGTGTAGTTCGCGACGTTGTCCCTGTTCATGATAGTGAAGTCCTCCCGTGAAACGAAACCCTGTCCGGTCAAACCGGAGCCAGGAAAAGCAAGTGAAGAACTTGGTCGAGGATCCGGGGGGATCACCTCGTCTCGAACTTGCCACTTCGGCGGGCTTGGGCGACCTGCACCATGACCGCCACCGAAGCCAGCCGCGTCCTCAACGAGTCGGCACGGCTCGTGAGAACGACGGGGACCCGGGTCCCGAGCACGACGCCGGCCCCTTCGGCCCCGGCAAGATAGGTAAGTTGCTTGAAGAGCATGTTGGCCGCCTCTAGATCCGGCGCCAGCAGGATGTCCACATCCCCGCTGACCTGCGAGATGATCCCCTTGGTTTTTGCGGCCTGGGCGCTGATGGCGTTGTCGAAGGCAAGAGGCCCGTCAAGGATGCCGCCGGTGATCTGGCCCCGGTCGGCCATCTTGCACAGGGCCGCCGCCTCCACGGTGGAGGGGATCTTGGGGTTGATCACTTCGACGGCCGAGAGGATGCCCACCTTGGGCACTTCGACGCCGAGTGCGCGGGCCAGGTCGATGGCATTCTGAACGATGTCGCGTTTGACCTCAAGTTCCGGGAAGATGTTCACCGCCGCATCGGTCATGATGAACATCTTCGGGTAGGTGGCGACGTCCATGACAAAGGCGTGGCTGATGCGGCGCGAGGTGCGAAGACCCGCCGCCGTGGGCACGATGGCCGCCATGATCTCGTCGGTGTGCAGGCTCCCCTTCATGAGGGACTCCACCTCGCCCGAACTGGCAAGCGCAACAGCCTTCTGCGCAGACTCGTGACTATGGGCCGCGGGTACAATCCGGTAAGGCGAAAGATCGATCTGCGCCTCCTCGGCCGCCTTCCGGATCTTCGCTTCGGGACCGACGAGCACCGGGATTATGAAGCCGCGACGTGCCGCCTCGATGGCGCCCATGAGGGAATCCCTGTCGCAGGGGTGCGCAATGGCGCAGGTAACGGGCTCGCAACCCTGGCAGCCCTTGATAAGTTGTGCGAAGGCATCCCCCCAGCGAAGTTCGAACTTTGGAGGTTTGATGTTGTCGTAGACGAGCCGAGACGTGGGCGCCTCCACCGTCACCGTGCCGGTAACGAGTTCTTTTCCCGCCTGGTTGACACAGCGGGTATCAAAGACGACGAGGTTGCCTTCCTTGCGCTTTTCCCTAACTGTGACCTTCGCCGTAAGCGTATCCCCCACGGCGAAATCTCCCGCAAAACGCAGATCCCGGTGAAGGATCTTTGTCCCCGGCCCGGGCAGGCGTGTTCCGAGAATGATGGAGATGATGGCCTCGGCTCCTGCCGCTTCGGTCTTCTTGGCCTCCTGACGCTTATCCGCGTCGCCGGGCTGCATCAGGTAAAAGGCGTCCACATCCCCGGAGACCATTGCAGCGGCATCGATCTGGTTTTGTGTCATGGTGACGGCAAGCTCGGTGGTTGCGCCGATCTGTATCTCATCAAACATTACATTCGTAAATTCTTTCAAGGGTTCCATTTTCTCTCCTTTTTGATTGTTCGTCTTTCCCAAGTTATCCCGGCGTCCCCGGCGATTCCTTGTTCCCGGCGCCCGTTATGGGAAGGCGCAGGGTGCCCGTTGCGATCAGCACCCGCGAGCCGCGACTGTGGGTGAAGTACGAAAAGGCCCAGCGGATGAACACGACCAGTCGGCTCTCGAAATTGATCAGCAGGAGCAGGTGGATGAAGAGCCACATGAGCCACGCCGTGACCCCGCCAAAACGAAACCTTCCGATGCTGGCGACGGCGGCGTGCCGCCCGATGACGGCCATGGTTCCCTTGTCGAAGTAGGAAAAGGGCACCTTCTGACCTTCACCGCAGAGCCGCTTGCCGATGCCTCCGGCCACGTAACGGCCCTGCTGGGTGGCCACGGGGGCAAGACCCGGCAGGGGATTCCCGTCTTTACCGGGAATATGTGCCATGTCGCCGATGACAAAGATCTCCGGGTGACCCGGCACGGTGAGATCGGGGTTCACGATCACTCTTCCCATGCGATCCGTCTTTGCCCCGGCTTTCTCCGCGAGCATCCTTCCAAGAGGCGAGGCAGTCACACCTGCCGCCCACAGCACGGTATGCGTTGCGATCCGTTGCGTGCCGTCGGGGCCGTCCATGGCGATCCCTTCTTCATCAATGGCTGTGACTTTCACACCCGTCCTCACCTGTACACCGAGATCGCCAAGTGTCGACCTGGCGTTTTCCGACAGCTCCGGTGGAAAGACGGGCAGCACCCGGTCCGCTGCGTCCACGAGGAGGATCTCTGACTCCTCCGGGTTGATCGAGCGAAAATCCTCCTTCAGGCTCTCCCTGGCGATTTCGGCGACCATCCCCGTCAGCTCGACCCCGGTGGGACCGCTGCCGACGATTACGAAGGTGAGCCATGCCCGGCGCTTCTCCGGGTCCGGTTCCCGCTCGGCAACCTCGAAGGCAAAAAAGATCTTCTGCCGGATCCAGGCGCTGTCTTCGATGCTCTTGAGCCCCGGCGCCACCTTCTCCCAGGCGTCATGGCCGTAGTAATGGTTCTTCATCCCCGCCGCCACGATCAGCGTGTCATAGTCGATGGTCCCGTCGGCAAGGATGACGCGCCGGGCAGCCGGGTCGAAGTCGACCACTTCCCCGAGCAGGACGGCGGCGTTTTTCTGTTTACGGAGGATGTGTCGAAGCGGTGCGGTGATCTCGCCGGGTCCGAGAATGCCCGTGGCCACCTGGTAGAGAAGCGGCTGGAAGAGATGGAAATTCCGCCGGTCCACGAGCGTGACCCGCACGGGGGCCTTGTTCAGAGTCCTGGCGGCATAAAGTCCCCCAAACCCCCCTCCGATGATGACGACATGATGGGGACTCTTATTTTCTGGCGGTTTTTCCATCCCCGATCAAAGCCCCTGTTATGTTTATTTTTTCTGTGCTTTTTTCCTGGAAGCGTTTCCCGCGACGGCCCCAGCCTCCTTTGCAGAGAGCAAGGCGATGATCTTCCCGACCATGTCCTGCTGCTTCTGCGTGAGGGTGACCCGGGACTGTACCAACGCAATCAGCGACAGCGCGCGCTTTTTGTCCTCAGGCTTTGCCAGCAGGAGAGGAAGGGAGCGCAGGGTGCGCTCCGGTTCCAGCAGGGCCACGACCTCGGCTTCCGAGCGAAGCCGACGCATCTCGTCCTCGGACAGCTTCGAGAGCTTCTCGTCGGACCGCAGGATCTTATCGGCCATTTCAAGACGCTGCAGCGGGATGGCGTCGGCACATTGGCCCACAAGGGACCAGATCCGCGCCAAGGCCTCCTTGTACCCGCCCTCTTCGATGGCGGCCAGGGCCGTCCTGACAAAAGGAAGCTGGCGAGGATCGGGCGTTGCCACGGGCGGCGGGCCGAACTTGACGTCCCCCGTGGCACCCAGGGCGATCATCGAGCCGTAGATCTGGAAGAAGACCGATTCGCTCGAGGCATCCCGCAGATCCCGGTAGAGGTTCAGCGAGGCCGTGATCATCTCGGACCCTGCATCTTCGAGCCTTCGGAAGGGATTGTCATCGGCGGCAGGTTTCCTGCCTGCCTTGATGGCAGGGGCCATGGCCGCCACGGGCCACATCATCGGGTTGAGATCGCTGAAGAACCAGTGCTTGCGCCGCATGGGGTGCATCGTGCGGCCCAGCTGCGCGGTTAGTTCGTTCACCATGCTTCTGACGATGGGCCTTCCGAAAAGCGCGTAGGCTTTTTCGATCATGACCGACACCTCGGCGACGACCTCGAAGGGCTTCTCGTCCTTACGCTCCAGGCGATTGAGCTTGCGCCGATCCTCCAGGGTCACTTCCCGGAAACTCGAGACATATTTGTTCTTCCCTGTGCCGGAAGTCTCTTTGAGCTCCATGAGGTAGAGACCGGGCCGGAGCATCTCGATGTAATCGAGGGCCTCGATGATCTCCGTGTGTTCCTTCTGGGCCACCTTGCCGGAGACGAAGATGCCCAGGTGTCCCACGTCCTCCTGCACGAGCCCCACAATGACCTGCCCGTTTGCCTTGATTTCCGCCGTACTCGTGTAGACATCGGAGATCCAGTTGATCGCCTGCTGGGGCGGCGTGATGTTGTCGCCCATCGAGGAGAAGATGACGATGGGCGAGCGGATGGCCTTGAGGTCGATGTAGGTGCCGGGGGCCCCCTTCACATCACCCCGGGCAAGCTTGTTGCCGACAAAAAGATTGTCGACGATCCAGTGAATCTCCTCCTCGTTCATCAGGAAATATCCGCCAAACCACTTTTCGAACTCGAGGTATCGTTCCCGCTCGGTGTCTATGTTTTTCCACAGGTTGTAGGACTTGTTCCAGTAGGTGTTCGCCGGGTTGAGGTTCTCGAAGTTCTGCACCAGGTACGCGCCGTCGAACTTGCCGTTACCGAGATCGCTGGCCAGCAGCGACATCCACGATCCCCCCAGGAGCCCCCCGCTGTATCGCATCGGGTTTTCGCCCTCGGTGCCGCTCCAGCTTCCGCTCCAGTAGGACATGGGCGCACCGTTGATCACGATGGGACCCGCCATCTCGGGGTCGTTGGCCGCGATCATCATCGAGGCCCAGCCGCCCTGGCAGTTACCGTAGATCGTCGGTTTGGGGCTCTTCGGGTGCCGCTTCACGACGGTTTCAAGGAATTTAGCCTCGGCGGCGGAGACGTCGAGGATTGTCTGTCCCGCTTCAGGCTCGGGGAAGAAGATCACGAAATAGACGGGGTGCCCGAACTGAAGGGCAACGCCGACTTCCGATTCCTTTTTAAAGCCGCCGATGCCCGGCCCGTGGCCGGCGCGGGGGTCGACGATGATGAAGGGACGCCGTGCGTCATCGACCTTCACACCTGCAGGCGGGATGATTCGGATCAGGGCATAGTTGACGGGACGCTCGAAAGTCCGTCCATCGGCGATGATCTCCCACTCGAAGGCCAGAAGCGGGGGGGAGCCTTCCTTGATGTGCTCGATGTAGTTGTTGCCACGCTCGCGCAGTACATCCCAGAAGAGCACCGATCTCTGGGCAAAGTCTGTCGCGTAGGAGGCCCAGGCCTGCCAGGGATTATCGGAGACGGCTCCCTCGACAGGCTTCTGATCCATGGCGGTCTTCTGCATGTGGCTGAAAAGATTCTTCTGGGCCTCGAGCGTGCGGATCATGTAGAGGCGACCGATCTTTCCCATGAGATTGAAAAGATCCGCTGTTTTATGCTGCTGATTTTCCATGGCTGACCCCCTTGGACGAATGAATGGTTCCCGGTGAAAGGAAAGCGCGATCGCAAACAAGTGCACGAATTTTAATGTTTATTTATTAAATGGTAAAGGAAATTATTAAAAAAGAAGGGCCTGTGCGTGCAGCAGAAGACATATGTTACTTGCCATAGGGCCGATCTTTTACTGCATTCCCTGCAACGCGCAAGACAGACGGGGAACCCGGAGCACTGTGCCTTTGAATCCCGGTCAGTGCTCCGGGGCATTTTCAATAAAGAGCCGTTCCCTGCAGTCATGTAAATCGAATCACTTCAATCCATATTTGCCCCGTTACTTCGCCGGGGTTTGCTTTCCTGCCTGATAGCCGTCCTGGTAGGCCTTGTCTTTGCTCTTGACGTGCTGGTCGTAGACATACCCTCCAGCTCCACCTACGGCCGCGCCGATAGCCGCCCCCGCCCCTGCACTTCCGTAAAATGAACCTATCGCGGCGCCCGCGGCGGCTCCGGCCGCCACGCCGGTCCCGGTGCGTTTCTGCGTATCCGTCATCCCGGAACATCCGACGAAGAGGAATATACCCGCCATCAGAAGGACGATGATTTTCATGGTTTTCATCTATGGTGCTCCTTTCACTTCTTGATTATTTGCAGGGGTATGCCCCGGCCAGGAACCGGAATAACGTGTCCACCGCCGAATCCTTCATGAACGACGGGTTGGCCTTACTCCAGACCACAAAATCGGCGATCACCTTACTGCGTTCCGGGTACGGCTCTTTGAAGCATACAATCTTTACATCGGGTTCCGCCGTGGCTACACTTCTGTAGTAAGCGTAAGCGCCTACGGCGAAACCGTGACAGAAGTTCTGCGCGGCCGCGTAGTCCTCGGCCGACGTTTCCCGGCTGCATAGCGACACGAGATCCCCCGCATTCCGGATCTTGTAATCGTCCGCCACATCGGCAAGCACGGGTGCCGCGAAGAGAACAACCAGTAGAACAGCGACAACGATCTTCATGTTTCACCTCCTGTATGTTTTGCGGATGACTTCTCCGCTTCATGAACGGCGACTGTGAGACGGACTGTATTTTATCATCTCTTTGTGTCATGAATACAATAAAAAAGAAGGTCTCACGCCGTGCGCGAGACCTTCTTCAGGTTTCAAGTTTATCCGTACTGTTGCTTACTTCACGATGAAGTCACCCCTTCTGTTCTTGCCCCAGCAGGCCTCGTTGGCCTCCTTGCAGACGGGCTTCTCTTCCCCGTAGCTCACCGTGCTCACACGGTCCTTGCCGATACCCAGATCCATCAGGTACTTCGCCGCCGAATCGGCACGGCGCTGACCCAGGGCCATGTTGTACTCGTTGGTCCCGCGCTCGTCGCAGTTGCCCTCGACCACCACCTTCTTGTCGGCGTTCTTCTGCAGCCACTCGGCGTTGCGCTTCAGCGCCTCACGGCCCTCCGGAAGGATCACGTACTTGTCGAAATCAAAGTAGATCGCCTCGAGTTTATCCGGTGCCGCAGGAGCCGGAACCACCGGAGGAACCACCACGGGCGCTTCCGCTGCAGGGGGAGGCGGAGGGGGAGGTCCTAAGAAGATCTTCTCCACAAAGGCCGCCATGCCCGCTGCCGTCTCCACGTCCTTCGCGTTCACCAGGGCCCCGCACTCGCCGGCCTTCACCACCTTGTCGAGCAGCGCCTTGCCTTCGCCCTGCGGCCAGTCCGTGGTAATTTTGTCCGGGCCGACCTGGACCACGTAGATGCAGATGTTGTCCTTCATCGCCGCCTTCATCGCCTGCGCCGAGGCCACCGCCTTCGGCATCTCGAGGCCGTCGCTGAAGATAATCAACGCCGACTTGCCCGCCAGGGGCTTGAGATCCAGCGTGGCCGCATCGATGGCCAGATTCAGCGGGCTCTCCACGCCGCCCGTGTTCACCGCGTAGATCGACTTCTCGAGGTCCGCCTTCGCGTACGGGGACATCCCGTACCAGAGCTTCGTGTCAAAGTTGCGGCTCACCCAGCGCCTGCCGGCAAAATCGCGCAGGCCCGCCGTGAGCTTCAGGTTCGGAATCGTGTCGTTGAAGAGCCGAACCAGGTGCTGCTCGTACTCCAGCACCGTGGTCTGCATCGGGCTGGTGTAAGCAAAGTGATTCCACTTATAGGGCTCATCCATCGACGCCGAGGTGTCCATGATCACCTCGAAGTTGTTCGTCTTCTGCACCAGCGCCCCGGATTTCACCTTCGGGTTCAGATCCTGCGCCGGGATCGGCTTGATCACCGTCGCACAACCGCTGAGCCCCACCAATGCAACGGCCGCAATAATCAAAATAAGCCACTTGCTTCTCATCATGTATCCTCCTTTTTGGGTCTTTGTTTTATCTCTCGAAAAGACTTGAGACTCTCCACAGGAACAAACGCATCATAACCTGCAAATTACGTCATATTATACACATAATCAGATGAACGGCAACTCGAAGTTGATCGCCTTTCTTATCACCGGATTTTATGCACGATGACTCGCCTACTCCACCTTCTCCCAGGTCTTGTCCGGGTCGTACGTCTTCATGTTCTTCGCCAGTTTACCCGTCTTGGGTCCCAGGTCTTTCTGGTAAACGACGCCGTCGTGGTTCACGATAAACGTCTTCACGCCGGAGACGGCGTATGTTGCCGGGTACGCCACAACGGCGAACCCGCCCACCATCTTTCCCTTCACCAGGTAGCTGTATGCCCCGCCCCTGGCACTCTTGCCCTGAGCGTTCAGGATCCGGTAGAAGTAGCCGTTATAAGGAGCAGGCTTTTCCCCCGGCACATAACCCTCGCCCTGGGCCTTTGCGACAAGCGGCCCCATGGGGCTCGGTTTCTCGCCCGGCTTGACCTCCCAGTACAGGCCGTCCGTCTTTCCCCTTGTACTGTAAAACTTCTGCGCGTATGCCAGCAGGCCGTCGCCGTCACGGTCCGAGGCGGCATACTCGCGCTGCGCATCGACGACCGCGAGGCACGTCTGGATGGTGTCCAGTTCATTCTCCCCGATGCGCCGGTTGAGGATTTCTTCCCTGCCCTGCTTGGTGTCGAAGCGCCAGTTCTCCCCAACTTTCACGATCGGGATCGGGAACGGCCAGTCATTCTTCCCTACGTGGACAATGAGTTTCTTGTCCCCCGACGGTTCCAGGCGGTTCGCTTCGCCGTAGAGCCGGACGAATACCTCCCGGCGCTCCCGGTCGTCCACCTTATCCCCCGATGAGATCAATGTCTCACTGCCCGGTCCGAAAAGGGCGACAAGCTCCTTTTCATTGTGGTCCCGAAGGGCCTTGACCAGTGCTTCCACTGCCGCCTCCGGGGTCCCGAAGGTCTTCTGTGTCGGTTTTGCCGCCAGGGCTGCTCCCTGGAACATCAAGATGACAAGCAGGGCAAGCGCACAGATCAGGAGAGTCCGGGATGACGGATATCGCATTCTAAACAAAACCATGGATCTTTCCTCCATCGATGATTTCTGAATCAGGACTCGTCGAAACGTTCTCCTCTCAAATCCTATCTGCGGCCTCGTCCGCCGCCACCGCGTGACGCCCCTCCGCCGGAAGGCCTGGCGGATGCGCCTCCGCCTCCGCCGTGGGACTTGGCCGACGACATGCTCTGGCTGCCTCTCGCGCTGTCCTTTTGCACTTGTCCCCCGCTGCGGTCTGATCCGCCAAAGGCGCTGTTCTGGCTCTTTGCCCCGGAACTTGATCGATCGGGTGTTCTGTCCTGGGCTGTTCTATCCTGTTGGGCCGACTGCTTGCCGCCGGAGCGATCGGATGCGCCCGCCGACGGCTTGTCGTAACCGCGGTTACCCTGACGGTTGTCCACGGCCGCACGGTTTGTCGGCGAATACTTGTCGCGAGTCCCCTGGTCGCGGTAGGAAACCCCTTGCCGGTGCTCCGGGTTGTGCTTCCATTGCTCGCCCTTGGCCCCTCCCCCGGATCCTGTCGGGGAGGGTCTCGTCACCGTATTGCCCGACCTGTCTATGTTGACGCTCCTGTCGATGTTGACGGATCCCCCGTGATAATCCGGATAGCACCCATGCCCGTGCCAGGCCGCGCCTATGGCGACGCCCATCGTGAACGTGAACAATGCGGCCCCGGGCGGGTAGGCATAGACCGGATAGGGCGGATAGGCCGGGTACGCCCATGCGCCGTAGACCACCGTGGGGTTGTAGGTCGGGACGTAGACCACCTGGGGATTGGCTGCCTGGACGATGATGATGTCGCCCTCCTTCTTCACCTCCTGCTCCTTCGAGCTTTTCAGGTTGCCCGCCTCGGCCGCCTTCCGGCGCAGCTTCTGCACCGTGTCCATGACGTCTTTCTGCTGGGCCAGGAATGCATCACCCAGCTTCTGGGTCCACTCCAGCTTTTCGCTCATCATGGTGAGAACATCGGGGAACGGGATAAGCGCTTTCACGCTGTCGTCCCAGGGTTGTTTCTCCAGGGCGGCCTTCAGGGCATCCCCTTTCAGGCTCTTGTTCTGTTTGGCCCACCGCTCCGCCTGCACCACCTCGAGCGGATAGGTCGAAGCCATGAGGATCTGGGTCAGGAGATCATCGGGGTACAGCGCAATGGGCGCAAGCAGCTGGTCGAGTTCCTCCTGCTTGAACACCTTTGCCGGCGCTTGCTGCGCGAAGAGCGTAGCCGGCAATGCCAGGCATATCACCGCCAGCCCGATCACAGCGTATTTCCATGAGCCTCTTGTTTTCATCGGCATCCCTCACGATTCCTTTTTGAACTTTCAGCTTTGGACGTGCGTCTGCCCCCGATACCTGTCTTGAGAAAAACACGACTCGTCGGACACACGCTCTACTTCACCGAGTAGCCTTTCCCCTCGAGGCAGGCGCCCCTTGCCTTGAGATAATTCTGCTGTTTTGCACTCTGCTGGGTCGATGCCTGCTGCTGCGCCGATGCCTGCTGCTGTTGCGCCTGCTTTTTGCTCTGCTGCCGGCCGGCCACGGCGCCCGCCGTGGCTCCGACTGCGGCGCCTTTCCCCGCCTCGCCGCCAAGGGAGCCCGCGGCCGCACCCACGGCTGCACCCCGTACCGCTCCCTTGGCACCGGAGCCCGGTTGCGCGCCTGCCGGCTGCTGTGCAGGCTGCTGCGCAGGGGCCTGTGCCGCCGCCGTGGGGTCGAAACCGGTCTGCTTTACCGCCCAGCTGTGGCAGTCATACTCGTCCTTCTTCTGCTGGTCGGCCGACTGCCCCTTTTGCGGGTATACATATTGCTGCTGAGCCATGGCGGCCGGAGCGCTCAGCAAAATGGCAAGTGCGATGGCAAAAAGAACCCAGGATGTCTTTCTATTCATGATATTTTCTCCTTCCCTTCACGTTTCATGCGTTGGTCTTCTCTTTATCACATTTTCTTCTTTCCGGCATTTTCTAAATGTTGCCGGGATTGTCCCATCGCGTCCTAATTCAGATCGCTGTCCTTGTAGTACTTCGTGCCTTTCCCCGTGATCTCCGCGGCGAGGCCCGTGTCTGTGAGCTGATACATCCAGACACCGGGCGCAACGGAGACAGCCCCGCTCAGCGCGAGTCCCTGATCACCGGACTTGGCCGCGGCCGTGGTCTGCCCGCCGAACTCCCAGCCGGAATTGACAAAATCATTCAATGCCTTCTGCGTGTCGAAGACAAAGACCACCCGGAACTTCTTGACCCCCATTCCCAGGCCGGCTTGGACCTCGACCATCTTCATGTAGGTCGCTTGCTTCGACTTGTTGTCGACGGCCATGCCGCTGCCGGTTCCTCCCCCGGCCACCAGGATCTTCATGCCGAAGTTGCTGAACACGGCATACCCGGCCGCCCCTTCAACGGCTTTTTTTGCGGAGGGCTGGGCCTTGTAGAGCCTTGCCAGGGTTTCGCGCGACACTTTCTGAACTTCCTTTTGCTTGTCCGCCTTCGACGCACCCCATGCGGGCAAGGCGGCCAGCACAAACACAATGACTGCGAGTCCTGCAACGTGCATCACTCTTCCCATCCAATTCGCTTTCATTTTTCCCCCTTTCGATAAGATTAGGATTTCCAGATACCGGTCCGCTGTCTTCCGGGTCATGGCCTTCCCCCTGGAAGCTGGAGCGGTTCCTCGCCGCCCGTCCCGGCATTCTTGAACATCACGGCCTCACCGTCATGTCGACTTCCTTTTTATCGTCAAAGCCTTTAGACGACGGATCGGTTGTCTGGTTCATGGAAGCGCATCCCGCCAGGAATGCGACGCAAATCAGGCATGCAATCCATTTTTTTATTTTCATCACGGTACACCTCCTTCCTTCTGCTTGCCAGTGTAGTTTTTTTCCGAATACGTTAACGCCGGCCGGAAAGCGCCCGGAGCCTCTGTTCGATGTACGTGCGGCTCTGTGCCGGGAGATCCTGGTTCCAGAGTGCCTGCTGGTAGACGGTCCTCGCCTCGTTCACCCTGCCCTGCCTCTCGTAGATCTCGCCCAGCAGCACGTAGGCATCGGGGTAATCGGGGTTGCGGGCGATGAGATTCCGCAAAGTCCCGATGGCCGCCTCCGTGTCCCCCCTCTTGCGCTCGTAGTAGGCCAGGCTGTATGCGAACTTCGGGTCCGAGGGGCTTGCCTCGCTTGCTTTCCGGCACCACCCGACGGCCTCGTCCGGCTTGCTCTCCGAGAGGATGACGCAGAGGTTGTAGGCCGCCTGTCCCATCTGAGGGTCCGCCTTCCATGCCTGCCGCATATATCTCTCTGCGCCCTTCCGATCCCCCTGTTCGGCCTTGAGGAGCCCCATGTTGAAATTGGCAGCGGCGCTGTCCGGCGCTATTTTCAGGGCCTCATTCAATGAGGACTCCGCTTTCTTGTTCTCCCCGAGCCGGGCATAGGCGATGGACATGTTGACGCGGCTCATGACCCCCTGCGGCTCGAGCCTGATGGATGTTTCGTAGCCGGTTATGGCCTGCCGGTAATTGCCGATATTGAGATAGTAGTTGCCCTCGTTGTAGTAGGAGGCCCAGTTATCCGGCGGGATCTTGATCGACTGCAGATACTCCCGGGTGGCCTTCTCGACGTTCTTTTTGTCGGCCTCGTTCAGCGCAAGCCCCGTTTTGCCCGCAAGGCCTGCCGCCGCGCGGATGCGCACGACGCGGTACTCATCCCCCGTGGCCTTCACCAGGGCCTGCAGGTTGCCGCGCGTGGGGTAATAGGACAGTGCATCGGCCGCGGCGGAGCGAACGAGAGGCGAGCGGTCCTGAGACATCTTCAGCAGGATGGGGTTTTTCCGGGAATCGTCGCAGTTGCGCAGCAGCCGGATCAGCGAGGTGGCGACAACCTCGTCACCTTTCTGTTTCTTCTCGAGGTACTGGATCATCTCCGGCAGCCGGCTCCAGTCCCGCTTCCGGGCGGCATCGATCAGCCCCGTCCTGTACAGCACGGGTGCCTGGTAGTCGCGGTTTCGCCACTTGCGGACGTTCTCGTCGGCCCACTTGGCATCCCTGTCGGTGTGGCAGACGTTGCAGGCGTTCGGGGACTTGTAGGCCCGCGTCACGGCAGGCGTCGGCGGCAGCAGGGAGTGATCGCTGCGTTTCATCCGGGCGAATTCCGTCTTGGGCATGTGGCAGGCGATGCACTTGCTTGCCGGTGTGCCGGGCGGGTGGTTCGTGTGGGCCGCGGCATTCTCGACCCGCTCCCTGTGGCAGGGCAGGCAGGCGTTGTTGGCCTTGTCATCGGCCTTGAACCGGTAGCGGCCGCTCGAGGTGTGGCAGTGGATGCAGCTGAGCTTCCCCGACTGGACACAGGGGCTCATCAGCCAGGTCGTGTGGGTGTAGTTTTCACCCAGGTCCCGCCCGTCGGGATAGAAGTCGGCGTCCTCGAGTGTCGCGAGGTCGAAGTGATCGAAGAAACGGTCCGTCGGCTTGAAATTGTTGGTGAGAACAACGGCCTTGGCGTGGCATGAGCCGCAGGAGTCGTTGTGCTGTTCGACGGTGAACTTCTTCACGCTGATGATCTTGAGATCGGCCGGAACGTTCCCCTCCCCAGCCGCCTCGCACACCCTGTTGTGCTCCTCCGAGGGGCCGTGGCATGTCTCGCAGTTGATCCCCGGCTCCTTCCAGGCGGTCTTGTACGTGTCCGTCTTGAGGTCGTACTTTGTGCTCATCTGGCTGACGTGACAGCCGAAGCAGGCCGTGTTGAAGGTGTAGGCCTGTTCCTTCCAGAAGACGGGGGAGTCGGTGCGCTGCACATCGGGGAAATGGCGGATGCCGCTTGCCGCCGTGTCGAACCATTCCTTCTTGTGGACGTCGTAGGCGACGGGGAGCGTCTGCAGCTTGCCCCGCTCGAGCGTCGTGAGGAAATAGTAGACATACTTCCCGCCGATGACCTGCTCCATCGCGTATTTCTTTTCGCCGTCAGGGCCCTTCTCGACGACCCAGCCCTCGCTGCCCGAGATGTCGGCACGATAGCGATACTTTCCTATGACAATTTCATCAACCTGGGGGATGAGCTTGGCTTTTGCGAATACGGCCGTGTAAGGCTGCACCGACAGGCCATGGAAAGAGGACGACCAGAGCCGGTAGAACTTCTCGTGGCACTCGATGCAGCTCCGCGAGCCGGCATAGCCCTTGTAGAGATTCATCCCGTAGATCTCGTCCTGTGTCGGTGCAGGCACATCCTTCTGTTCGGCCTGGACCCAGGCAGCCAGGATCAGGACGAATACGAGAAGAAAGACTTTCACGATCCTCATACCGCCCCCATTACTGCCCGGAATGAGATACATCATTTATTTTGTAACACGATCGCCCTGACGGTTCAATGGAAAGGCGGTCAGATCTTGTGCACTTCCGCCATCGCGTCGTTACCTGCCGCTGCCCTGTTGTCTCGTCACCGCTTCCATCACGTTTTCGAGGTTGAAGCTGCCGGGCTTCTGGCGCGGCGGGAACTCCTTGAAGCTCTGCAGCCATTGCCCGACGTAGGCTCCCGCGGGAGCGATCATGAACATGTGCTCCAGGAACCAGCGCTGGTAATCCATGCCGATGTCCTGGGCAAGCTCGAACGGATCCATGCGCAGATTGGTCAGCAGAGGTGCGCGCAGCACCTCGAAAGGCTGAATCCAGACATGGAAACCGTGACCGTTCTGCTTCAGGAAGCTGGCTTTCCAATCGCCGTAGCGAAGCGCCGCCACGCTTCCGTCGTCGGTCCAGTAGATGAACTCCTTGCGCGGCCACCGGCCCTCGCCTTTGAGCGCCGGCAGCAGGTTGTAGCCGTCGAGGTGGACCCTGTACGCCATGTTGCCGGCCTTCCGGCCCTTGAGCAGGTCTTCCTTGACTTTGGTGTCGCCTGCGGCTGCGAGCAGGGTCGGAAACATGTCCTCGTGGGCACCGATCTCGTTGATGACCGTGCCGGGCTTGATCACGCCGGGCCAGCGGATCATCGTGGGGACCCGGTATCCGCCCTCATAGGGCGTGTTCTTCTCACCGCGGAACATGGTGGTGCCGCCGTCCGGCCACGTGAACACCTCCGCACCGTTATCGGTGGAATACATGACAATGGTGTTCTCTTCGAGGCCCAGTTCCTTGAGCTTCGCCAGCACCTGGCCGACGTGGCCGTCGTGCTCGACCATGCCATCGGCGTAGATTCCCAGGCCCGTCTTTCCTGTAGACTCCTTTTTCAAATGCGTAAAGATGTGCATGCGCGTGGAGTTCCACCAGATGAAAAACGGCTTGTCCGCCTTCCTGGCGCGCTCCATGAAGTCGAGCGCCCTGGCGGTGACTTCCTCGTCGATCGTCTCCATGCGCTTCTTCGTCAGCGGGCCCGTGTCCGTGATCGTGCCGCCCGCAAAGCTGTGGATGACGCCGCGCGGGCCGAACTTCTTCTTGAACTCCGGACTCTTCGGATAGTCGGGATGCTCCGGCTCCTCCTCCGCGTTCAGGTGGTAGAGATTGCCGAAAAATTCGTCGAAACCGTGGTTCGTCGGCAGCATCTCGTCGCGATCGCCGAGGTGATTCTTGCCGAACTGCCCGGTCATGTAGCCTTGCGCCTTGAGCATTGTGGCGATCGTCGGGTCTTCCTTCTTCATGCCCTCGGGCGCGCCCGGCAGGCCGACCTTGGTGAGGCCCGTGCGGATGGGCGACTGCCCGGTGAGGAACGCGGCGCGACCGGCGGTGCAGCTTTGCTGGCCGTACCAGTCGGTGAAGAGTGCCCCTTCGTTCGCGATGCGGTCGATGTTGGGCGTCTTGTAGCCCATCATGCCCCTGTTGTAGGCGCTGATGTTGAAGCCGCCGATGTCATCCCCCCAGATGATGAGGATGTTGGGCTTCTTGGCCGTTGTCTGTGCATCGGCCGGCATTGCGACGAAAACAAGCACGGCCAGCAGCAACAACAAAATAAACGAAATTTTCTTTTCAGGTCGCATCTTTGCAGCCTCCTTCTAATTCATACCGACAAATTAAGCCTGTTGATTGCCTCTGGACTCAAAACATGCGCCGATGATCGACTGCTCCTCCAGGGATTCATCTCAGCTTCGGGACTTCCTTATTTCGACCTGACAAAAATGACATCGAAACGCTGGCCGATGGCAGCCTGATAGTACACCCCGCTGAGTCGATCGGTCTTCGGGTCATAGGTCAGCGTGCAGGTCGACCCGGGGTACCCGGTATCCAGCAGTTCGACAAAGACTTTCAGGGCTGTCTCTTCCCATGATGTTCCGATTTCTGAATGAGACGAAATCGGACAGGAATCGTTCCTGTTGCCTCCCGGGGCATGCTGTACCATCCTGCTTGAAAACAATTGCACGCGCATTCCCCGCAGCTTGCTGCGGGGTAAGCGAGCATAATAACAGCTAAACCCATACCTTACGTTTCTAAATTCCTCGCACCTTGGTGCGAGGAATTTTAATAGAAACAGCCGTCCCGGATATCACCTAATATTTCCAGCTCAGGTTGAGTGCAAAGAAATTGAAGCTCGTGTTGCTGTAATCGCCTGCCACGCGGCCGGCCAGCGGCCCCCGGTTCTGGTTGACGGACATGTCGCCGCTCCAGAGGAATTCGTAGGCCGCCCCCACCGTCAGGTTCGCGTTGAAGGCATACTGGGCACCCAATGCAAATCGCCAGGCTTCGCCCATGGGGACGACGACGCTGCGCTTGTCGTCTTCAACGGCAGAGCTGTCGTAGGCCACGCCGGCGGAAAACGTCCAGGGGGTCTCGATGGCCGGGCGGTACTGCGCCCCAAGGGCCACGTGCCACGTGTCGTTGTAGTCATTGTTGACGGTCAGAGTCGTGGGATTGCTCGAGTTGATTCCCACGTCGACCTGGCCGAACCGGGACCAGTTCTGCCAGCCCACGTTGCCCATGATGGCCCATTGCCTGTTGAACTCGTGGTAGGCGCTGAGCATGACCATCTGGGGCACTGTCATGCTCAGATCCAGGTTGTTTGTCGTGAGCCCCCGGCTCCGCAGCGACGCCTCCAGGACGGGGCCCAGGCCGCTGAATTGGGGCACTGCGCTGAAGTCGAGTTTGACCTCCGAAAGGTAGGTGAGCCCGAAGCGCGTCCCCGGCATCGGCTCGACGAGGATGCCGAGGTTTGCGCCGTAGCCCCACCGGTTGTCGTCGTACTTGAGCTGCCCGTCGGGCCTGGCTTCGCCTGCGTTGTTGATGGCGATCTCGCTGTCTACATACCCGTACATCATGTTGAGGCCCGCACCGACGGAAAGCCAGTTGTTGACCCGGTAACTCACGGCAGGCGTCAGCGTCAGCCCGATGAGCGTCGACTTCTGGACGTAGTAGCGGCCGACCCAGTTGTCGTCGTAGCTCTCGGCCAGGCCGAAATAGGAGAGGACTCCGAAGCCCACGGTCCAGTCCGGATTGAGCTTCTGGGCGATGAAGAGGCTACCGCCGGGAAGCCAGCCCACGGCAACGCCGCCGTCGCCCCCGGATACCGTTGTGGCCGAGTCGGGGCTGAATTCCACGTTGCCGTACAGGGCCTGCAGGCCGCCGAGTACCTGGGACTTCTCGAGCCGGCTCATCCCCGCCGGGTTCGTGAACACTGTCGAGGCGTCCTGCGCTCTGGCGGCATATCCCGCCGCGGCCAGCCCCACGTCGGGCGAGCCGAACTCGTAGAGCGAGATCCCGCCGGCCCAGGCGGTGCCATAGGCACAGAGGACCACCAAGATCACGGAACACAACATCACCATCAACCGTTGTCGCAGCATCGTTTCTCCTCCCTCCCCTGCTATTAACCTCTTTTCACGCCTGAATGCGGCCATGGCGAGGCCCGCTATCGGACCCTCACAAACTCGACGTTGAATGTCTGTCTCTCAATCGCCTGGAAGTAGGTTCCCTTCAGCCGGTCCGATGCCGGATCGTATTGAAGGTTGTAGGTCGAACCGGGGTAGTTGACATCGCGAAGCTCCACGAACAGAGTGATCGCCCCACCCTTTTTCGCGATTTCCGTGCGGAAGACCCGGATCGGCCGCGGGTTGTAGTAGGCAGCCGAAACGCTCCCGTCCTTCTTGATGCTCTTCAATTCGAGGATGTATCCCCCGTCCGGCCGGACCCATTTCCCCTCGAGGCGCTGGAAGTCCGTTTGCGCAGGTAACGCCTTACCGGTGTCTGCAGCCCCGGCCGTGGCCACACCGGCAACCTGTCCCGTGAACACCGCCATGAACAGAAAAACGGCAAACAGGGTCGCAACGAACGTTGCGAACACACGCGGAATTCTGCCGATTGAGCTCATGACTCTTCTGCTCCTTTCGAGATCAGCGGAGTATTCTCGTACTGCCCGGATCCCCCTTCGCGATGACCAGGGGTCCCTTCAGCGCCTCCATGACGAGACTCACGGGTTGCCCGTGTTCCAGGAGCTGTGCCATGACGCGCAGGTACTTGCGGATGTGAAGGAAGAACTTCCTGTATCCCCCGCAGAGGTAGTGAAGTCCCGGCTCTTCGTCGAACGTCGTCGCGAAGCGGTGCTTGGGGCACCCGCCCCCGCAGGCGGCCAGCACCTCGCACTCCCTGCACGAGCGCGGCAGGGCCGTTTCCTTGGTCACGCCGAATCCCGAACGCAGCGATTTCTCCACCATGCGCGGCAGCGGATCCGTCAGGATGTTGCCGAGCCGGTACCGGGGGTAGACGCAGTGATCACAGGCGTAGACGTCGCCATTGTGCTCGATGACGAGCGAGCGGCCGCATTGCTTCGCGTGGACGCAGACGGGCGACGGGTTTCCGATCCAGGCGTTCAGCGCCCACTCGAAGTTCATGACGAAGACCTTGCCCACGTCATTGCGGACCCACTCCTCGAATACGGCAATGAGAAAATCTCCCCAGCCCTCGGGCTCGACGGACCAGGGCGTGACCTCCCCCTGACCCTCACGACTGTCCAGTGCCGCAGGGGCGGCAAGACGCAGGCCAAGACCTTCGCTCTGCGGATCGGGCATCCGCTCGACAATCGGGGTGAACTGGATGAACTCCACGCCGGCATCCCTGAGAAAACGATACACATCGAGAGGTTTCGCCGCCGTCTCACGGGCCACGCAGGCCAGCACGTTGGTTTCGACCATGTGTTTCTGCAGAAGCCTTAGCCCGCGCATCGCCTGCTGGAACGTGCCCCTGCCCTTTCTGTCCTTCCGGTAGCGGTCGTGGATCTCCTTCGGGCCGTCGAGGCTGATCCCGACCATGAAATTGTGTTTCTTTAAAAACCGGCACCACGCGTCGGTCAGAAGCGTCCCGTTTGTCTGCAGCGAATTGGTGATTGTCCTGGACTTCGCAAATGGCTTCTGAAGCTCGATGACCCTCCTGAAGAAATCGATCCCCAGCAGGGTCGGCTCCCCACCCTGCCAGACGAACTCGACAACCGGCGTGGGCTGCGAGGCGATGTAGCCCGTGATGAAGGCGCAGAGGACGCGGTCCGTCATCCGGTACTGCTCGCCTGCGGGAAACAGCGCCTGCTTCTCGAGATAAAAACAGTACTCGCAGTCCAGATTGCACACAGGACCGATGGGCTTGGCCACCACGTGCAGCCCTTGCGGGTACCCGTCATGCATCGTGTTTATGCTGCGTGCATCCTGCATCGTCGAGATCGCCTGCCCTCTTTACTGAAGCCGTTCGATCTCACCCGGCCTCCAGGTCTTGTCGAACCACGCTTCCGTCGGGCTGTAGAGGCGCAGAATCGTGTTCCACCCCTTGCCGGGCACGGTCTGGATCCAGTTGGCCTTCTGCTTCGGTGCGTTCGGGCCGAAATAGATGTCCACCGAACCATCCGCATTGACCACAAGATCCTTCTGCTGGCTGCTCACGCTCGGAAACTGCTGATCCGTCTGCACCATCGAACGAGCCTGGTTGTCGTAAATGATCACCGACCAGAAGTTCTTGACCGGGATATTGGGCGGAAGGCGCAGTTTATAGTTCCTGCCGCCGTCGAGAGACGAGCCTTTCGCATCCTTGGCCGTCCACGCATACTGCGAACCCTGGCCGACCATCTTCTCCTCCATGGCCGGCGTCACGCCGGTCGCCATGAAATAATAATAGATGTAGGCGTCCATGTTCAGGACATGGGGCTGGGTCTCGAACCGGTAGCCTCCGATGAAAGGCAGCTGCCAGTTGCTGCCCTGGTAATAGAATGCCTGCTTCTGGCGCGTGTGGAAGGCAATCGCCCGGGCCGTGGCGTCGCCCACCAGAGCCGCGTCGCTAAGGATCTTCTTCATGCGGGCATCCGGCTCGAAGGGTTTGCCCTTCTCGATGCCGATGGAGGCGTAAAATCCCAGCCGGATCGGATCGAGGGATTCGCCGGGCTCCTCCTGCACCACCTGGTTCAACAGTTCCCAGAAGGCATCGTCAGCCGGGGCCACCGTGCCGAAGTCCCTGCCGGACACGTTGATGAACTTCATGGGCGGGGGATTGGCGGCTTCGGAGAGTCGATAGACCCGCGTATGCTTTTTTATGAGATCCACGCCCGGCTTCGGGTCGCCATTCACGACAAAGCTGCGCCAGGGGGCCCAGAGGCTGAAGGTCGGCGACTTCACCGCGAAGTAGCCCTGCGGGATGTCGCCCTTGTGACCCGGGGGAAGGATCAGGTATTTTCCGCCGGCCCCCTTGTCGGGGCCCGTGAACCCGATGTCCACGACCCAGCGATACCACATGTCGTTCAGGGTGCCCAACACCTTCGGCGGGGCCTCTAGCACAACCGGGCCTCCGCGCAGGTCGATCCACATCCAGCTGTAGGGCGTCTCGGTGTTGGGTGTCAGGAAGACCGACTTCGAGTCCATCCGGTTCTCGAAGATCGGAACCGTCGTGTTGGCCGGGCCCAGCTTGAGGATCTCGTTGCGGTTGTACGCCTGGCTCACCGCGGGGATGGCCAGCAGGTAGGCCTGGACGGCCCGCTGAAAGTCGAGATTGTCGTAGATCTTCTCGGTTGTGGCCTTGTCCGGGAAGCCCTCAAAGAACCGCAGCTCTCCAAGGCGCGATTCAACCTTGTCCGGCATCGCGATCCCCGGGGCCAGGGTCGTGGTCATTTTCATCCTGGGGGACGCGGCCCACCCGGGCAGCGCAAGGCCGCCGACAATTATGGCCATGAGGGCCGCTTTCATTACCCATGTTCTTTTCATGGTGATCCCTCCTCTGTTTTTTTCAGGCATTACAGGGATGCATTTTATTCGATCCGTTTCCCTGATGATGAAATCATGAAGGCCTGATTTTTCCTGATCTCCTGTCCGACAGGAACCGTTCATTCTGTCCTTCTTCCATTGGACTTGACGCATTCATCCACTGGATCTTCCGTTATCACTTCGGGAACAGGAATGTCACCGCGAAACGCAAACCCCAGTCCGGACCGCCGTCAGGCTTGTCGGCATAGTAGCGCCCACCCAGTGAAAGCTGGATCGGCATGCCGCCGATCTTCACCATCTGGTTTACGATGAGGTTGACGGGAACGGTCCACTGCTCGGATTTCCAGTCATAGAGGGATTCCGTATTCAACGTGAACGTCGTATAGGTTTTCGTTTGATAAGCGAGAAACGGCTGAAGAAACGTCGCGCTGATATCCTCACGGTCATTGTCACCGGCAAAGGACCAGATATGATTGGCGAGCATCCCGTAGGTAAAGCCACTATCTTGTTTCAGGACCACCGCGGTGGGTCCTGCCCCCCACTTGTCGGCACCCAGTGTCTTCTCGGTCGCGCTGGGATACAGGATAACCGGGCCGGCTCCCATGATCCACCCCCGCACAGGATCCTTGGGCGACAGGAAGAAGCTCTGCACGATATCGCCCAGTCCCGATGCGCTGTCGAGGCCGGCGGCCGGCGCTTCGGCATAGATCAACGGGACAATCTGCCGGGTGATCAGGTTCCACTCTGCATTCAGGGAGAAAGGGATCACCGGCTGGATGATCACGGTGCTCCTGGTTGCATCCGCGGGACCGATTCCGAAATCCAGATTGTACAGTATTGGCACGCTGATCAGGCTGGCGATCGGATTCGCGAGCTTCTTGGCCAGTTCGGCCGTCTCATCTGTGCCTTCGGCAGCTGCAGCCATTGAAGGGAACAGCATGACCAGGACAAGCATCACGATGGCAGAAAATTGCATCAAACCCTTCATGTTGCAATCTCCTTTCAATACCCCGGGTTGTGCCGATGATTCAGTTCGACAGCGCCTTCTTGTGGGCCGCCACGGCGCGGGCCTTATCTTCGTCCGCCTTGTCTGCCTTCTTCATTTCCTTCACTTCGACGGTGACCCTGGGGATTCGGCCGGTAAACTTCGACTTCGCTTCCGACCCGATCGACTCGACAACCGGTGTGGCCAGGTCGATGCCGACATCGGCGGTTTCATCGGCGGAGAAGAGCATCGGCTGGGTGCGCTCGATGCGTCCTTCACCCACTTTCCTGTCGTTCACGAACAGCGTCCCCACGCCGCCCTTGCCCAGGCCGCCGCCGTCATAGGCAAAGTCGAATCGGATCGTCGACTTGCCGGGCTTGAGCTTCTCCTTCCCTGCGACGGTGAAACGCTGCAGGCCGAGGAAGTTGTAATCGTAGGCAGGAGTGCCGTCCTTCACGTAAAGCGCCCAGCCGCCGAACCGGCCGCCCTGCGCGATGATGATCCCGTTGGCCGTTTTTCCTTCCGGCACCTCGATCTCGGCGGTAATGGTCTTGGACTTGTTCTTGATGTTCAGGAACACGTTCTCCGTCATGCCCGTCATACCTTCGGCGAGCGTGATGGAGGTGCGTCCCGCCATCAGGTCGGGGCGGCCTACCAGCTCAGCGTTGACACGCTCGAACACCCGGTCATCGATCGGAAGCGCCTTGTTCTTCTCGGCCTCTTTCAGGAAGAGGGCCTTCAGCTCGGCCAGTTTCTTCGGGTATTTCATTGCCAGGTCGTTGACCAGGCTGAAATCGGTCCGCGTGTCGTAGAGCTCCCAGATGTCGTCGGCGAGTCCCCGTCGCGGCTCGGGCTCCCAAGGGGCCCTGTGGATGGTCCTCGCGAACCAGCCGTCGTGGTAGATCGCGCGGTTGCCGAACATCTCGAAGTACTGGGTCGTATGCCGATCCTTCGCCCTGGCATCGTTAAAGCTGTAGACCATGCTCACCCCGTCCATGGGTCGCTGCTTTACGCCGTTGACAACTTTCGGGAACGGAAGGCCGGCGGCCTCGAGGATGGTCGGGGCAACGTCGATCACGTGGTGGAACTGGGTGCGCAGCTCCCCTTTGCCCTTGATCCCTTTGGGCCAGTAAATGGCCATGCCGACCTTGGTGCCGCCGGGGTCAGAGGCCACCTGCTTGGTCCACTGGTAGGGGGTATCCAGGGCCACCGCCCAGCCCGCGGCCATGTGCGGGTAGGTCTCCGGCCCGCCCCACTTGTCGACAGACTGGAGCATGTCCTCCACCTTCTCCGTCACGCCATTGAAATAGGTCATTTCGTTGAACATGCCGTTGGCGCCGCCCTCTGCGCTGGTGCCGTTGTCGCCGGCCACATAGAAGACCAGCGTGTTGTCGCCCTGGCCCGTGTCCTTCACCGCCTGGAGAAGCCGTCCGACCTCGTGGTCGGTCATTTCCAGGAAGGCGGCGAACACTTCGAACTGGCGGGCGAACAGTCGTTTCTGGTCGGCCGAGAGCGTATCCCAGTCCGGGATCGCCTCGGGCTTGAGCGCCAGCTTCGTGCCCCTGGGGACGATACCGCGTTCGATCTGCCTCGCCAGAATCTGCTCGCGCAGTTTGTCCCAGCCCTGGTCGAACTTGCCCTTGTGCCTGGCAATCCACTCCTTGGGCACATGGTGCGGCGCGTGCACGGCGCCGGGTGCGAAGTACACAAAAACAGGCTTGTCCGGCTTCAGCGCCTTCTGGTACTTGACCCAGGCCACCGCCTGATCGGTCATGTCGCTCATGAAATGGTAGTTCGGGTCCTCCGGCAACTCGACCTGGTGGGTTCCGTCGTAGATGAACGGCGCCCACTGGTTGGTCTCGCCGCCGAGGAAGCCGTAGAACTTGTCGAAGCCCTGACGGGTGGGCCAGCGGTCGAAGGGGCCGGATGCGCTCGCCTCCCAGGCAGCGGTCTCGTGCCACTTGCCGAAGGCGCCGGTGCTGTAACCGTTCAGGCGCAGCATCTCGGCGAGCGGAGCGACGTTGCCGGGAATCTGGCCTGTGTTCCCGGGGAATGTCGTTCCCATCTCGATGATCGCGCCCATGTTATTGACGTGGTGGTTGCGCCCGCTCTTGATCGCCGCGCGCGTCGGCGAGGATACGGCCGTGGTGTGGAAGTTGTTGTAGATCAATCCCTGAGAGGCCAGGCGGTCAAACGTCGGGGTCGAGATCGGCCCGCCGTACGTGCCCGTACCCGCAAAGCCGAGGTCGTCTATCAGCACGATAATCACGTTCGGTGCCTTTGCGGGCGCCTTGACGTCGAAGCGAGGCGGCGGTGTCGCCTTGCTGACATCCAGGATGTTGCTGTTCGGGTACTTCGGCTCCGGAATGGGTAACTGCGTGCGATCCAATCCGGTCTGCGCCGCGGCCGACGCCGCGCAGGCTGCAGACAGGGCAACGCCGATCATTGTGTTTATGGCATTTCGTCTCATCGTCGTTCTCCTCCTTGATCTTACCGCTTGTTCACTTTCCTCATGGCTGCGCTCTTTTTTCGGAGGCTGACGCGACGGGGACGCCACGAGCACTGCTTGAGCTTCATTATTGTGCCGCTGGGCGCCAGCTTCAAATTGATGTGAGGGGGGCTACGCCCCCCTCACAGGCATCCGGATTACTTCTCCAGCGTGAACGCCACGCCCTCGACCGACAGTTTCAGGTTGACACCCGCTGTCGTGGAAACCAGATCGATGACCACGCCGTTCTGGTTCTTCATCGTCAGCGCACCCGCGCCGCCGGCCAGGGTTCCCTCTGCGGAGGCGGCGGTGTAGTTGCCGTTGAAGTCCTCGATCTTCTTGAGGTTGTACACCTTGCCCGACGACGTGGCCTTGGTGATCCCGATGTCAACGACCGAGATGCCCTTGACCTTGAACGGGTATTCCTTGCCCTGGTAGGTCAGGACACCTTTTCCCCAGCTGTAACCGATCCCGAAGGCAACCTGCCCCTCGGACATGGTGAGGGTGGCATCGGGCGTTTTGTCCTGGGCAACGGCCAGGCCGGAGAGACACAGAAACAGGGTCATCGTGATTACTGTAAACATCGCTAAACGCTTCATGGTAGAACCTCCTTCATGCAATTAGATTGAATTAGACTACAACTACAAAGGTACTGGATCAGTCCCCCTCACCCTTCCCTCTCCCGCGGAGGGGAGAGGGAGGAACTTTAGGGGGGGTCAGTTGCTTTCAACGACGTAGAAAAGTGTTTCCCGAAGGCCGAAGGCCTCTAGTGGCCTTCGGCCTTCGGAACCGTTTACTGCTTCACGACGAAGTCGTCCCTTCTGTTCTTGCCCCAGCAGGCCTCGTTGGCCTCCTTGCAGACGGGCTTCTCTTCCCCGTAGCTCACCGTGCTCACACGGTCCTTGCCGATACCCAGATCCATCAGGTACTTCGCCGCCGAATCGGCACGGCGCTGACCCAGGGCCATGTTGTACTCGTTGGTCCCGCGCTCGTCGCAGTTGCCCTCGACCACCACCTTCTTGTCGGCGTTCTTCTGCAGCCACTCGGCGTTGCGCTTCAGCGCCTCACGGCCCTCCGGAAGGATCACGTACTTGTCGAAATCAAAGTAGATCGCCTCGAGTTTATCCGGTGCCGCAGGAGCCGGAACCACCGGAGGAACCACCACGGGCGCTTCCGCTGCAGGGGGAGGCGGAGGGGGAGGTCCTAAGAAGATCTTCTCCACAAAGGCCGCCATGCCCGCTGCCGTCTCCACGTCCTTCGCGTTCACCAGGGCCCCGCACTCGCCGGCCTTCACCACCTTGTCGAGCAGCGCCTTGCCTTCGCCCTGCGGCCAGTCCGTGGTAATTTTGTCCGGGCCGACCTGGACCACGTAGATGCAGATGTTGTCCTTCATCGCCGCCTTCATCGCCTGCGCCGAGGCCACCGCCTTCGGCATCTCGAGGCCGTCGCTGAAGATAATCAACGCCGACTTGCCCGCCAGGGGCTTGAGATCCAGCGTGGCCGCATCGATGGCCAGATTCAGCGGGCTCTCCACGCCGCCCGTGTTCACCGCGTAGATCGACTTCTCGAGGTCCGCCTTCGCGTACGGGGACATCCCGTACCAGAGCTTCGTGTCAAAGTTGCGGCTCACCCAGCGCCTGCCGGCAAAATCCCGCAGACCCGCGGTGAGCTTCAGGTTCGGAATCGTGTCGTTGAAGAGCCTCACCAGGTGCTGCTCGTACTCGAGCACCGTGGTCTGCATCGGGCTGGTGTACGCAAAGTGATTCCACTTATAGGGTTCATCCATCGAGGCCGAAGTGTCCATGATCACCTCGAAATTGTTCGTCTTCTGAACCAGCACCCCGGATTTCACCTTCGGGTTCAGATCCTGCGCAGGCACCGGCTTGATCACCGTCGCACAACCTGCCAACATGGCAAGGCACATCACAGCGACAAGCAGACTTAAAACGTTTCTTCGCATCTCTTATCCTCCTTCACGAACGTGTTGATTTCAGGTTTGGCAGCTACTTTGTCTTCACGTGCTCGACGGAAATCGCAAGCGCTTCGGTGTAGGTGATCATCAACTCGTCACCGACTTTCACCTTCTCCAGGTTCGCGGGGTCCAGCACCTTTACCGTCGTCGGCTTGCCTTCCGGTCCCTTGAGGGTGATGGTGCCCTTCTGCTTGTCGATGGCCATGATGGTGGCCGTCACAGACACCTGCCGCGCTGCCATTCCTCCGGGCATTTCGCCGGGCTTTGCCCTGACGATGGCTGAAGTTTCCCCTGCGCCCGCAAGCGTACCGGGCTTGATCACTTCAACGGCGATCGACTCGTAGAATTTCACCGTCACGAGATCGCCGACTTTGACCTGGGGCAGGTTTACGGCCTCTTCGCCGACCTTGATATCCCTGACTTCCCCGTTCTCCCCCTTCAGGGTGACGATCCGCTGCTGCAGGTCAATGGCCACGACGGTGGCCGTCATGACCGCCTCCCTCTCCCTCACGACTCCGGTTGGAGCCGAGGAAGCCGCTCCCTGTGTCGCCTGCGCAAAAACGACTGTCGCCAGGGACAGCATCAACACGACAGCCATTGCCACAACCAATCCTCTTTTCATCGAATCCATCCTTTCGTTTTGAATGTTCGTTTTCATCTCGGATCGAGAGATTAAGCCTTCAGCGCAACAGGCTCCGACCGGTTTATCGCTGCCGGGGGAATCAGTTTGCCTTCCGGATTCGCCTCAGGACATCGATCCCGTTCCATTTCTCATCGCCGCCGGTCCTGAATCTCGCGGACTCGCCCAGCAGGTCGATGGCCCCGAGCAGGGCGCTGCCGCTGCCGGATCGCACATAACCTTCGAAGCTTCCCGGCGCATCCCACTCGCTGGATAGGAAGAAAAGCTCCCCGTCCTCCACATCCCGGCTGACACGGGAAGCCTGGCAGCCCATCTCTTTTCGCATCGTGGGAAGCAGCGCCTGCAGGGTCTGGTAAAGCTCATTGATCTTCCCGGATTTCGCTTTGACCTCGATCGTGAGCGTCATGGTCTGCTTCTCCTTTGTATTTATCTGTCAGGTTTGGGGTAAATATTCTTCAAAGGTTGCCAGGTCAGCAACTGCTGCAAGACGCAGGTTAGTTTAGAGATGCTATTCCAAGAAGCATTCCAGATGGATGCCAGGACGGCAGGTTTTCAAGATTCTGATATCACTCAGTTATTGGATCGATTGCTGGTGGCATGAACGATCGTGAGTGCGGAAAGGCCTCAGCATATTGCAGTACCTCAATATATTGAGGGCAGAATGTTGAGGGTGGTTCTTTTCAGGGCCGATGGATTCCCAGTTTCTTGATCCGGAAACGAAGGGTGCTCGGGTGGAGATTGAGGATCGAGGCGGCGCCTTTCGTCCCCTCGATTTTCCAGCCGGTTTCGCGCAGAACGCGCAGGATGTGCTCACGCTCCATGGCCGCCAGATCCTTCAAAGACGTATCCGTCTCATCGGAATCCCTGAGCGGTTCGAGACGATCTGCAATTTGAAGCACGGAACCGCTGGTGGTGATCACGGCCCTTTCGATGACGTGCTCCAGCTCCCTCACGTTGCCGGGCCAGGGGTACTGCTCCAGGGCCTTCATGGCGGCCTTCGGAACAGTCTCGATCTGCCTGCCGATCTTGCGGGAATATTTGTCCGTGAAAAAGCGCACGAGCTGCGGGATATCATCGGCCCGCTTCCGGAGCGGCGGAATCGTGACTGGGAACACGTTGAGCCGGTAGAAGAGGTCCTCCCGGAACCGCCCGGCACGGACCTCCTCCCTCAGGTCGCGGCTCGTCGAGGCGATCACCCTCACGTCCACCTTGACCGTTCTCGCGCTGCCCAGTCTTTCGAACTCGCCATCCTGTAGCACCCTCAGGAGCTTCGACTGGAGCTCCAGCGGCAGCTCGCCGATCTCATCGAGGAAGATCGTCCCCTTGTCGGCCACCTCGAAGCGCCCGGCCTGCCTGGCGTGGGCCCCCGTGAAAGCCCCCTTCTCCCGGCCGAAGAGCTCGCTTTCAATGAGGTTGGCCGGCAGGGCGGCGCAGTTCACCGTGATCATGGGGCGGTCCTTGCGGGCGCTCATGCCATGGATGGCGCTGGCCACCATTCCTTTTCCCGTTCCCGTTTCGCCGAGGATGAGGACGGTCGCATCCGTCGGGGCCACCTGCCCGACCCGGAACAGGACATAGTTGAGGGCGTCGCTGCTGCCCACGATCTTCTCGAAGCCCAGCCCCTGGCTGAGTTCCTCGCGCAGATTGATGTTCTCCTTTTCCAGCTGGAGCTTCAGCAGCTCGATTTCCTCGAGATGCTCCACGAGACGGGCCTCCATCGCTTTGCGCTCGGTGATGTCCTTGCCGAAAACGGACACCCCGAAGACCTCCCCTTCGCGCTCGAGCCGGTTGAGATTCAGCAGCAGTGTCCGGGTCCCCGCGTAAACCAGGTACTCCGTCGTGTACGGCCCTTCCTCCAGGGCCCTTCGGTAGAACGCGTGCCACGTCTGGACGAACTCGTCGGTCGGGAAGAGATCCTCCGGGCGCATGCCGGGCTCGATGCGTATGCTTCGCTGATTGAGGAAGTATTCGAACAGGCCGCGGTTGAACGTGAGGAGGCCGAAACGCTCCGAATCGACAGACCAGATCATGTCCGACGTGCTGTCGACCAGTGCGTAGAGCAGGGTCCGGGACTCGCTGAGCTGAAGCTCCGTCATCTTGCGCTGGGTGACGTCGTTGGATACGCCCATGAGGCGCTCGGACAGTCCCGCTCCTCCGGGATAAGGACGCCCGCGGGCCACAATCCAGTGGATTTTCCCGTCGGGGTGCACGATCCTGTACTCGATGCCGAGATGCTCCCGTTTCTCAATGCTCTCTCGGATGGCCTCTCTCACCAGGTCGCGGTCATCGGAGTGGATGACCTCCAGGAACCGCCCGAAGGTCAACTCCTCGTCCGGGGCAAAGCAAAACAACTCGCGGAGCTTGTCCGTGACCCAGACTGAGCCCGAGCCCGTGTCCATGATCCAGATACCCGTTTCCGCGGAATCCGTGGCGAGGCTCAGGCGCTCCTCGCTTTCGCTCAGGGCCTGCTCCGCTTTCTTTCGTTCCAGGGCATTGACAAAAATTTCGCCCAGGAGTCTCAGCCGCGGGACGAATTCCTCGGGCCAGACACGCTCGCTTTTCACCGAATTGATGGCAATAAGGTGACTCACAGACTCGCCGGTGAGAATCGGAATGGTCAGGTTTGATCGAATTCCCCATTCGATCCAGGTCTTCTTGTCTACGTCAGCATCGGCCGGCATATCCTCAGGCCTCGAGAAAGACACCACCTCACGCTTCTGGGTCAGCTTATCGTACGCCCATGGATTGATGGATCGATTTCCCCGTCGACCTGTTCAGGTGAAACATTGACGAACCGCGCGGAAAGGTCCGACAGCAGGCTCTCGAACCGCAGTCTCTCCGCCAACGCCTCATCGGCCTTCTCCCTCTGCACGATCTCCCGGACGAGCGACTCCGTGAGATCGGTCAGCTCTCTCGTTCGCTCCTGAACCATCGCCTCAAGCATAATCTTCTGGGTATCGGCTTGATTCCGCAGGCGGTGGAGAGCCAGGTGCGTTTCCACCCGCGCCATAACTTCGGTGGCTTGGAAGGGCTTGGTGATGAAGTCAACGCCGCCCGATTCGAAGCCCTTGATCTTGTCCCCCAGGTCGTCAAGACCGCAAAGAAAAACCACGGGAATCCGGCCGGTTTTTTCGGACCCTTTCAGGCGACGGCAGATTTCGAACCCGTCGAGATCCGGCAGCCGGACATCGAGCAGGATCAACTCGGGTGGATCCGCTTCGGCAAACATCAGCGCCGTTGCGCCGTCAGGCGCGCACTGTGTCTCATAGCCTTCGCGGGACAGGAGGCCATCGAGCGTCTGCCGCGAGTTCAAGTCGTCATCGACGACAAGCAGTTTGCCTTTCACTTCATTCGGCATCGCCTGATCCATCAATATCTTGCGGGTTGGCCGGACAGTAACGATTCAGATTACCTGTGAGACCCCGAAGACAAATCCAGTGTGAATATAACGCGTTAATCGGATTTCATGGTAGTGGATCATCCATTAGGAAGCAA
>Ga0351877_1020_pt2 | contig 52176 bp, 38 predicted proteins | sample BONcelFGM3001D13_FD_206775 | JGI IMG/M metagenome (GOLD analysis project Ga0351877, IMG submission 206775) | Enriched cells from coal bed in the Powder River Basin, Montana, United States - BONCAT cells FGM rep3 HSBNCT.FGM.300.1.D13 ...
CGAAAAGAAATTTTCCAGAACGTAAATACTCTCGATTTAACACCGGTTAAATTATATCCTGAAGAAGTTTCAGGTGAGAAAATTGTTACAGTGCTGATTCCAAAGTTTAAAAATAAAATTGCAAAAGCATTCATTCCTTCAAAAATGAAGAGTGCAGACTTTAAAGTTAAACTTGAAAAATTCGGTTCTGCAGTTTGGCTTCTTATGGATGGGAAGAAAAACGTTGGGGAAATAATTGATTTAGTCGAAAAAGAGTTTGGTGAAGAGATTCATCCGGCTGACGAGCGAATAAGTAAATATATTTTTCAATTGTATGATAAAAATTTGATCTCATTTAATGAAATAAACGAATAGGAGTTAACTATGGGAACTATATTAGGTCACCTAAAACCCGAATCAGTATTTAATCATTTCGAAGAAATTTGTAAATACCCCCGTCCTTCAAAACAAGAAGAAAAAATAGCAGAATATGTTGTTTCGGTTGGGGAGAGAAATAACTTAAAAACAGTTAAAGATGATTTTGGAAATATTATTGTTTACAAACCGGCAACACCCGGATTTGAAAATAGAAAAACTGTAGTGATGCAAGGTCATATTGATATGGTTTGCGAGAAAAACAGAGGCGTTGAACACGATTTTGATAATGATCCGATTCATCCTTACATCGACGGTGAATGGATTAAAGCTAATGGAACAACATTAGGAGCGGATAACGGAATTGGTGTTGCTGCTGCTCTTGCTGTGCTTGAAGATAAAACTCTAAAACATGGTCCGCTTGAATTTCTTTTTACATTAGATGAAGAAACCGGATTAACAGGGGCTTCAAGTTTAGATACGACACTTCTAAAAGCAGATATCTTATTGAATATGGATTCCGAAGAAGAAGGTTCTCTTTATATTGGCTGCTCGGGCGGAAAAACAACGATGGCAAATTTTACTTTTTCTGCTGAACCGGTTCCTGCAGACTCGGTTGCATATGAAATAAAAGTGTTAGGATTGACAGGCGGTCACTCCGGTCTTGAAATTCAATCAGGATTTGGTAACGCTGTTAAAATTATTAATAGGTTAATCTGGCATTCAACAAAACATCAGACACTTCGAATTGCTAAAATAGATGGCGGAAATAAACATAATGCCATTCCACGTGAAGCATTTGCAACGGTAACAATTCCTCAATCACATGAAGCAGATTTCTTAGCTTATGTTACAGAGTTTAATAAAATTGTTAAAGATGAAAATGTTACAAAAGATCCAAATCTTTCTGTAACTGTTGAAAAATGTGAATTGCCAACAGAAGTAATGGATATTAAAACTCATCGTAACTTGATTGATGCTCTTTATGCAATTCCTCATGGCGTATTAAAAATGTCACCTGATATCGAAGGTTTAGTAGAAACATCTACAAATCTTGCAATTATTGAGACTAAAGGAACAGACGTACAAATAGTAACAAGTCAAAGAAGTTCGGTTGCATCAGAAATTAGAGATTCAGTTGATATGGTAACATCCGTATTTTATTTGGCTCAAGCTAAAGTTACACATGGTGATGGTTATCCGGGATGGAAACCAAATATTCATTCAGAGATTTTAATTTTATTCAAAGACAGCTATAAGAAACTTTTCGGAAAAGAACCTGAAGTTAAAGCAATTCATGCAGGCTTGGAATGCGGAATTATCGGTGAAAAATATCCGGGTATGGATATGATTTCATTTGGTCCAACTATGTTCGGAGTCCATTCACCTGATGAACGATTAAAAATTGATACAGTAGAACCATTCTATAAACTTCTAACCGAAGTTTTAGAAAATGTTGCTTCAAAGTAGTTTTGCATTTTAATTAAGGTAAGTATAATTTTCTGAGGTTGTCGAATTCGATAACCTCAGATTTTTTTTGAAACAATCTTTCAATTGATTTAGGAGGACACAACTCTGGAAAAGACTTTACCTCATCCCATATTTCGGTGGGCAGTATTATTCTTCATTAGTTTTGCTATGTTCGGTAACTATTATATTTATGATAGTGTAAGTCCATTAGCGGATTTATTAAAATCTCAACTTGGGTTTTCAGATTCAAATATAGGCTGGTTAAATGCGATTTATAGCTTCCCAAATATTTTAATGGTTTTAGTCGGTGGTATTATTATCGACAGAATTGGGACGCGGAAATCAGTACTAATTTTTACTTTTCTAATTACTCTTGGTGCATTTATCACAGCTGTTTCTGGTGAATTATATATTATGGCAACCGGTAGATTAGTTTTTGGACTAGGTGCTGAATCAATGATAGTTGCTATTACGACCGTAATTGCACGCTGGTTTAAAGGGAAAGAATTATCTTTTGCTTTCGGTCTTAATTTAACAGTCGCCCGTCTTGGTTCGTTCTTAGCATTAAATTCACCAACCTGGGGTAAAAGTTTATATGATTACTGGCAGTCACCATTATGGCTTACAGTCGGGGCAGGTGTATTTGCGCTGTTATGTGCATTAATCTATTTTGCTGTAGATGCTTATGCAAGTAAAAAATACTCACTGCCTAAAGAGGGGAAACAGGATAAAATTGAAATTAAAGAAATTTTTAAATTCGGAAAATCTTTTTGGTTGATAACAGCTTTGTGTGTAACATTTTATTCGGCAATGTTCCCATTCCAAACTTTTGCTATAAAATATTTTCAAGAAGCTCATGGAACGAGCAGGGAAGTCGGTGGAAACCTTTCAAGCATTCTCACATTAGCTGCAATGTTTTTCACACCATTGTTTGGTTTACTTTCCGATAAGATTGGGAAAAGAGCTATATTTATGATGATTGGTTCTTTGTTGATAATCCCTGTTTATTTAATGATGACTTACAAATTCGGTCGTCCTGAAGTTTTAACCGAAGGCGATTTCTTTAATCTAACAATAAGTTTTTTTGATATAAGTGCTTCAATTCCAAAATACTTAATACTTCCGATGTCGATGATGGGAATTGCATTTTCAATGATACCGGCAGTGATGTGGCCATTTGTATCATTAATAGTAAAATCGGAAAAACTTGGTACGGCATATGGATTAATGACTATGATTCAAAATATTGGACTTTTCGGTTTTAATATTTTAATCGGGTTTGCGAATGATTATTCAGGTGCATCAGCTTCTAATCCGGGCGGTTATGCTCTTGGAATGTGGATTTTCTCTTCGCTCGGTTTTTTTGGAGTGTTATTCAGTTTCTTATTACATAAAGCTGAGAAGGCATCAACTGTGAGTTCTTAAATTTTTAATTTAAAAAATTTTAGTTATGAAAATTTTCAAACAAAAATATGTAATCGTAACAATAGCTCTATTTTTAATAGTAACTTCCAAAAATAGTTATTCACAAGAATTTGGTTTTGGATGTTTGGGATTTGTTGGTGGATTTGTAGGATTTGAATCATCGGCTTTCAAACCAAATGATTTTAATAATTATGTATCTGATTTTAATGAGACTCGTAAAGATACATTAAGTCAACAATTGGATTCTTTTGGTGATGCAAAAGGTTTTCGGTTTGGAATAAATTTTTTCAGACATAATTATAACGGATTATTGATTACTCTTAAAAGTTCTTTTTCAAGTCTCAATCAAAAAAACAATGCTGCTTTTTTAAGTAATAATTTAACTTTTACACATTCCTATGATCTTCAACTCCAGAATTTTGCGATTGGTGTTGATTTTGGAACGTCAATTTCTTCGTTATTAGATTGGAAAGTTATTGATGCAGCACTCATTCTTAACAGAACTAAATTAACTAGAACAAGAAACAGCCCTAACCAATCTTCCCAAATAGATAACTACAGTGCAGAAAAAATTGCAATCGGTTATACACTCGGGAGTGGATTTATTTTAAAAATTGTATCAGATTATATTAGTCTTGAAGGCTCAATAGGTTTTACATTTTTTGAAGTTGGACGAATGAAAAACAGCGAGAATAATTCATACTTAACGTATCGTGAATCATCTGATGTTCCAATGGAGAAATTTATTAAAGCCGGCGGTTTAAGCGGAATTATTCAATTGAATTTAAGTTTTCCATTATAGAGGAGTTTTATATGAAAATGTCAAAGTTGGATCGTGCTTCAGAAATTGCAATTATAAATTGCATGGGGGTTAAAAAGAAGGAAAAAATCTTAGTGATATCAGATACCAATAAAAGAGAAATCGGTTATTCATTATTCACAAATGCGTTGCGGCTCGGGTATGAATCACTTTATGTAGAAATGAAACCCGGAAGAATCAACGGGGAAGAACCTTCACAGCAAATTGCAGAATTAATGAAAAAGTTTGATGTTGTTTTTTGTCCGACTACAAAATCACTTACACACACTGATGCCAGAAGAGAAGCCTCTGCACAAGGGGTGAGAATTGCTACTTTTCCCGGTATCACAAAAGATGTAATGATTCGAGGCTTGAATGCTGATTATAATTATATCTCAAAATTATCAATCAAACTGAAAAAGATTTTAGAAAAAGGAAAGTTTGTAAAAATAACAACAACACTTGGAACAGATTTATCTTTCTCAATTGTAGGCAGAACATCTTATGCTTCAAAAGGATTGTTCCATAAAAAAGGGGAAAGCGGTAACTTACCCACCGGTGAAACTTTTTTAGCTCCTGTTGAAGGGACATCTAACGGCGTGTTTATTGTTGATGGTTCAATGGCAGGACTTGGTTTAATGAAAAATGTTAATCTCAAAATTGAAGTTAAAGATGGTTATGCTACCAAAATAACCGGTGGTTCAATTGCATCAAAACTGAATAAGATGCTTGATGAAGTTGGCAAAGATGCCCGCAACATTGCAGAGTTTGGAATTGGAACAAATCCAAGTGCAAAACTTAGCGGTGTTCTTTTGGAAGATGAAAAAGTTATGGGAACAATTCACATTGCACTTGGGAATAATAAGTCAATGGGGGGAAGTGTAAATGTACCGATTCATTTGGATGGGGTGGTTAAAAAGCCAACCGTCTATCTTGACGGAAAATTATTGATGAAAGATGGAAAATTACTTGTTGATTTATAACAAAAAAGGGAGTTGAAAAACTCCCTTTTTTGTTAGATATTTTCAATATCCAATTATGTGGCTAAAGCCAAATATTTTTTTTCAATCTCACAATCAGTTCACTAAAGTGAACTGCAATTGAATTCAAAATTATTGCAATTAGAAATGCAATAATTATACATTACATAAAGTCGAACATTCTGTTCAAACTAAACAAGTGCGCTTAAAAATTTACTTGCCGATATTACATTTCATCAACTCGGACCATCGTTTTTTAAAGTCATCGACAATTCAATTTCTAAATATCGGGTTCTTTGAAAGTTTTAAGATTTTTTTCATAGATTCTGTTTTATTTGCCTATAAGCAAAAATAACAGCTGTTTATTTTGCTTATAGGCAAAAATGTTCGAATAAATAAAAATGGTTGATGTAAAGTTATTGGAGTGTCTAATATATAAACTTATGGTGAGAGGAACGCTGAAGCGGTGTTGTACAAACAATAAAAATGTTTTAAAGCAGAAAAGACGGGGGTAAACCCGTCTTTTCTTTAATGGAATGCAAATACTTATTCAAAGATTAAAATATTACAACACCACTTCCGGATGGTAAAACTAAATTCTTCTCAAAATCGTATGATATAAATTCTGTTGCATTTGCCGGTATGTTTGCTTTTAATATTTCTAAATTAAATGATCTGTCTAATTTCCAATCGGTTGGTTGTATTGTAATGAAAACCGTTTTTCCTGATAAATCCAATGGGAAAGTTACTCCGGTTGGAGCATTATTAAGAAAATCTTCACCAGGATAATTTGGAATTGAAAGAGAACCGCAATAGGTTGAGTCGTTATCTTTAATAGAGGCACTTCTAAATCCGCCGGTCTTGAGTGCAACTCCATCAACATAAATCCAAGCATTATACTCCCATCCTGAAGGTAAAGAAGGAAGAACTAATGCAGGTAAAATCGGAGGAGCGTCAACATTTTTTACAAACCAAATTCCGCTTTTCTTAACGGTGTTCACAGTATCTGTTGGAGTGAATAATGAATATTTACCTTCAACGGTTGAAAAATCATTATTAAACGCTATATCAGTTTTAACACTTAAATTAACTTTATTTGCAGAAAAGATTCCTGCCAGAAATCTTCTACCTTTTGAAATTGAGTCATTCAATGTACTTGAATCATGTTCAATTGTAACAGCTAAATATTTAGCTCCCTGTATATGTCCCAATTTTACATTATAAGTTTTACTGTATGAAGCACCACTATTTGTAACTTTGAAGTTATCCAACTTAACAGAGTCCTTACCGAATACCCAAACTGCAAAGTTAGTTGAATCTGAAAGCAGCGGTAAGTTGTTCAATGATATAGAAAGAGTTCCATCTGCAGAAGTTACAACTGTTGTCGTTATATTATCGGTACAACTTGAAATGATAATTAATATCGAAGCGAGTATTGAGAAAAGTATTCTTTTCATTATGATGAGGTCCCTTACAATTATGTAAAATAGATACTCAAAATTATTTTGATTTGAGTGCAAAGTCAAGTAAAACTTTTAATATCAATTACTTAGAAATTGTTTACAGTAATATGGAGTGAGTGAATAGAATTGCTATTCAATAAGATAGGTTCTTTTAAAATTGACTCTATCAGAAATAATACATAGTTTTTAAAACAAGATTAAAAATCTTACTGTTAAATTAAATTAGCAAACAATCATCCGATAAATTAGGAGCTAAAGTATGAGATCGGTTTTTACATTTACCTTTCTAATAGCCATCCTTCTCATTACAACAGTCTATCCGCAATCCGGAAAAATCTCCGGTATGATAAAAGATGCAAACACTAAAGAAGCCTTAATAGGAGCCAACATTATTGTGGCGGGTACTAACCTTGGTGCTGCTACAGATTTAGAAGGTTACTATGTAATCCTTAATGTTCCCCCGGGAAATTATAGTTTACGTGCTTCAATGATTGGGTATGGTGCCGCAACAACCACAGATGTTCGTGTAAACATTGGACAGACTACTGAAATTGAATTCAGATTATTACCACAAACTTTTCAAACTGAGGAAGTCGTAGTTACTGCTAAAACTCCGGTAGTTCAAAAGGACGTTTCTGCAAGTACTGTAAACTTGCAATCAAGTCAATTTGAAAATCTACCGATTGCAAATGTTTCAACAGTTGTTGGACTTCAAACCGGTATTCGTTCTGGATCGGCCGGATTGGAAATAAGGGGTGGGGCAAGCAATCAAACGGCATTCATGGTTAATGGATTAACTTTACGTGATGGTAGAGATAATTCTCCATTTACAGCCGTAAGTTTTACTTCAGTAGATGAAGTGCAAATCCAAACCGGTGGTTTTAATGCAGAGTATGGAAATATACGTTCCGGTGTTGTAAATGTTGTTACAAAAGAAGGAAAAAATGATCGATATAGTTTTAGCTTCTTTAGCCGCATAAGACCCCCAGGAAAAAAATATTATGGCGATGGTCCAACTTCTCCCGACGCTTATTGGATAAGACCTTATGTAGATAATTCTGTTGCATGGACTGGAACCAAAAATGGCGCATGGGATGAATTTACACAACGTCAATATCAGGAATTTCAGGGTTGGAATTCAATTTCTGAAAAATTAATGTCAGATGATGACCCCACAAATGACCTCTCTCCTGAAGCTGCGCAGCGATTATTCTTATGGGAACATCGTAAAGATGCGCGAATTTTAAAAGCTGATTATGATGTTGATGCAAGTTTAGCCGGTCCGGTTCCATTCCTTAATAAACTTTGGGGTAATTTAAGATTCTTAGCTTCTTTTAGAGCTAATCGAAATATGTATATTATTCCTCTTGCAACAGATAGTTATCAGGACTACACGGGACAATTAAAACTAACCGCAGATATTACTTCTACCATGAAGATTACTGTTGAAGGATTGTTAAGCCAGTCAGATGCAACCGCAAGTAATAATACCGGTACAGGTGGTATTATTGCAAGTGCCGGAACAATTGGTACACTTCTTCAAAACTCGAGAACGAGTTATGGGGATAGCAGAGTTTTTTCTTCCGACTATTGGGCTCCTTCAACGATTAACAGAAATATGTACGGTGCAAAATTTTCTAACGTATTATCAAATACAACTTTTTATGAAGCTCAGGTTAGTGCGTTCTTGTCAGAATATAGTACAAACCCGGGAACTCCACGAAATAATGCGAGAATCTACGCTATTGTTCCAGGTTATTATTATGCTGATGAAGCTCCTTTCGGTTTTGAAGATAGCTCATCATCAGGCATCGGAAGCAATATGAGAATGGGTGTTGGTATGTCAAGTGGCAGAGACAGTAGTAAAACTTCTGTTGTCAACGGACGTTTCGATATTAACAGCCAGATTGATAAATTTAATAATATAAAAGCCGGTTTCGAAATCACTTTTACAACTAATGATGTAAATTATGGGGTATATGATAAATATTTACCATCTGCAAATACTCAATATTTATGGAAGACTACTCCATTAAGTGGTGCATTATATGTTCAAGACAAAATTGAATATGAAGGAATGATTGCAAATCTCGGTTTGAGATTTGATTATTCAAATGCAAATGAAGAGTGGTATGTAATTGAGAATCCTTACGATTTAGCCTTCTCAGGTGAAAAATCTTCTTTCATCGATGAAATATTAAAAAAAGAACCTGCTAAAGCTCATCTGATGATTAGTCCACGTATTGGTGTTGCGTTCCCGATTACTGAATCAAGTAAACTCTATTTTAACTATGGACATTTCAGACAATTACCAAACCCGCGTAATTTATATATGTTAAGAAGAGAGTCATACTCAAATAAAATTTCTGAAATTGCTGATCCTAATCTGCCGTTACAAAAAACAGTAGCTTACGAATTAGGTTACGAACAAAGTTTGATGGAAGAATATTTAATAAGAATTGCCGGTTATTATAAAGATGTTTCTAATCAACCAAGGTTAGTTACATTTATCAGCCGCGATAATAAAGTGAGTTATTCAACACCGAGACCGGATTCATATGAAGATATTCGTGGTTTTGAAATTACCTTAACAAAGAATCGTGGTGATTGGGTTCAAGGATTTTTGAATTATACTTATTCAGTTGAAACCTCAGGTTATTTCAATTTTAGTACCTACTATCAAAATTCGGCTGAACAAAAAAGATTCGAAAGACTTACCAGAGAAAATTATCAACAAAAACCGGTACCTCAACCTTATGCAAGAGCGAATGTTGACTTCTTTACACCAACTAAAGATTTCGGTCCTGAATTTGCCGGAATTGGTTTGTTAACGGATTGGAGAATCAACGTACTCGGGAACTGGAGTTCAGGTAGTTATTTCACCTGGGCTGGTGGCGGAAGCTCTGCCATACCGGGAGTTCTAAATAATGTACAATGGAATGACTACTGGAGTATCGATTTAAGATTCAGCAAGAATTTTAAGTTTGGTCCGGCAAATTTTCAGGTCTTCTGTGATATCAGCAACATATTTAATATAAGATATATGAGCCGATATGGATTTATCGATGGAAATGATAATGATAATTATATGAAATCACTTCATCTGCCTGATGGTATAGTTGACAGCCGCTTTGGTTATGTAAATGTACCGGGTAAAGATAGACCGGGTGATTATCGAGAGTCGAACGTAGCTTACGTCCCGATTGTTGCAGTTGCTGCTTTAACAGGTGTCGGAACTCCGGTGCCTACTGCAATCTACTATGAATCAAACTCCGGAAAATATTTCCAAAATGACGGGAATGGCTGGAATGAAGTTGATAATGGCAAAATGAGTAAAATTCTTGATGAGAAAGCATATATCGATATGCCAAATCAATCATTTTTATCATTCGTAAATATTAGAAATGTCTACTGGGGTTTAAGATTTTCTCTCGAACTCTTTTAGATAATTAAATAAAGCAATTGAAGTGAAAACACAAACAGGAAAATGTACAATGATTCAAAATAAATCATTCAGAAAATTTTCAAAACTTATCACAATTGTTCTATTCCTATTGATGGGGCAGTCAAATTTATTTGCTCAATTTGATGTTAAATGGATGTCGGTCGGCTCACTTCACAACTGGTTCTCTGCAATCGGTAGTGAAATTGAAGAAGGATTCGTCAAACGTCAACAATACGGAATGCAATGGCCTGCTATATATGATTATCAAAATATTCAAGCATGGAAAGCAATGTGGATTGGTACAAAGGATTTTACAGATGAACAGGGAAGGTTCTTTCCGGTAAAAGTTGTTCATGTTGGTCCACGTGTTTCAGGTGGTGGTGAGTTTTTCCCGATTAAACATGCGATGAAAAGTAAATCCGAAAAACCGGTTGTATTTGTAGACGGAAGTCTCTCGGAAGGAAAGTCGGTTGATGTTGATGAAATTGATCCAACTATGCAATGGGATAGAGAAATTGAAACTATCGTAAATTCTCAACTTGGTATTACGATGACGAGGAGAGTTTTTCAGTTTTCTCAACAATATCATGATAACTATATTGTAAATGAATATATCTTCAAGAATACCGGTAATGTAAACGGTGATGAAGCTATTGAACTACCAACACAAAATTTAAAAGATGTGGTATTTTTCTTCCAATGGAGATTAGCTCCGTGTGAACAAACCCGTTACGTTATCGGTAACCCAACCGGTTGGGGCATGAATACTACCTATGATACAAGAGGTGATGGAAAATTAGTCGATCCTCCTAACGAACAATTTAGAGCTCATTTTGCATGGCATGGAAAATATCCTGCTTTTACTCAATATGATAATTTGGGCGGACCAATTTGGAATTCTGCACTCTACGTACCTGCAACAGATACCACCGGAAGATTAGGCGCTCCTCAGTTTGCAGGAATAATAACGGTTCATGCAGATAAATCAGCTTCAGATAAAACTGATGATCCGGTACAACCAACAACCACCAAAACTTTTGATTCAGATGGACCACTCCAATCCGGTAACGATGCATTTAATGCCGGCAAAATGGCGGATGAATATGCTTTCATAAGTTCCGGAAACGAAAATCGTCACATGACAAAAATTGGTGAAACTAATCCTATTCAGCCAACAAAAGATCCGGCTGTAGGAACTAACGGAGGTTTCTCAGCCGGTAACGGTTATGGACCTTATAATTTAGCTTTTGGTGATAGTATCAGAATTGTTATGGTTGAAGCCGTCTCCGGAATTAGTAGAGAAAAGGCAATTGAAGTCGGTAGAAAATATAAAGCTGATAAAGATGCTTTATCCAAAAATACAGCATTCTTTACAGGTAAAGATTCATTATTCCAAACTTTCAGAAGAATACAAAGTGCATTTCAAGGAAATTGGAATTTTGAAAAAGGTCCATTACCTCCACAAGAATTTTATGTAGATGGTTTAGGTGATAGAATTTCGCTTAAATGGAAACCGTATAACGATGCTGATCCTGATATCACCGGATATAGAGTTTATCGCGCCATAGGAAGTTTTGGTGACAGCACTTATAATTTGATTGCTGATTTGCCGGCAAGTGCCCGCTCATACAATGATACTGAAGTTCCGCGTGGTGTGAATTGTTATTATTTCTTACAGTCTGTTGGTAAACCAATTACTGCTGATCCTACATTAAATATACCTGCAGGAAATTTAGTCAGCAGTCGATATTATACTCAAACATTTGACCCGACATTCCTGAAAAAAGAAGCTTCTCTAAATTTGGATAATGTTAGAATAGTGCCTAATCCGCTTAACCTGGCATCAGATCCAAACAATCTTCGTTTTCCTGAAAGAAGTGATAGAATGTTCTTCTTCAACCTTCCCGGAAATGCGACTATAAAAATTTATACCGAATATGGCGAGTTGATTAAAACTATCGAACATTCAAACGGCAGCGGTGATGAATACTGGGATTGTACAACTTCATCTAACCAGGTAATTGTAAGCGGTATTTATATAGCGGTTGTGAAAGATAATAGCACCGGCGAGCAAAAAATTCTTAAATTCGTCGTAATACGTTAATACCGAAAGAGAGTAAAAAACATGAAAAATATTTATAAAATTTCTGCTCTTTGTTTATTGATAATATTATCGGTAGGACAATTAAGTTTTAGTCAGCAAAAACTTGCACAAACCGGAATGAAGTTCCTGCTCGTTAGTCCTGATGCAAGAGCCTCAGCACTTGGTGATGCAGTTACAGCACTTGAAGGGGATGTTTCTTCATTATTCTTTAACCCTGCAGGTTTGGCGAGACAAACTGCTTTTTCTGATGTTTCACTCGGGCAGGTCAAGTGGATAGCTGATATTAACTATTATTATAGTGCTGCATCATTTGCTCCTTTTGACGGTAATTATGGTGTTCTTGGTTTATCACTTGTATATGTTGATTATGGTGATTTCCTTGAAACAATAAGAGCCAGTAATGATGCGGGTTACATTGACATGGGAATTTTTAATCCAAAAGCTTACTATTTCGGTTTGACTTATTCGAAAGCTTTAAATGATAAGTTCTCAATTGGTGGAAATATAAAATATGTTGTTCAAGATTTAGACGCTTCAGTAACTGCAGTTGATGTAACTACAGGTGCTTACACTAAAAAAGAGTATAAACCCAACGTATTGGTTTTTGATTTTGGAATGTTATATCATACCGGATTTCAGAGCCTATCATTTGGTGCGGTTGTAAGAAATTTCTCAAAGGAAATGAAACTTGAAGGTGAAGGTTTCCAACTCCCATTAATATTTAAAGTTGGTGTTGCCTATAATGCATCTGATCTTTTTGATATAGATAAAGCTGAGCACTCGATTCAACTTACTGTTGAAGCAGTTCACCCCAGAGATTTTGCAGAACAAATCAATGCAGGTATTGAATACAAATTTATGAATATGCTTGCACTTAGAGCCGGTTGGTCAGCTCCAAATGATGAACACAACTTAACTGCCGGAATTGGTTTCCAAAAATCAATTGCTGATTTTAATTTGGGAATTGATTATGCTTATGTACCTTGGACGACTTTCTCAAATGTTCATAAGTTTAGTATTCATTTTGGATTCTAATCATAATTAAAACAATGAAAAATATTATAAGTTTAATTAAAATGGCAAATGTTATGAAAATAAAAAGACATCTAAATTCTACTCATTTTACAATACCAAAATTTATTTTTGCCGCTCTTTTTGCGATGATTATTTTAACCGGTTGTAACGAGGAAGATAAAATAACGAGTCTCTGGAATGGTGATTATACTGCTTCTCCGGCTCCTGTTATTACATCATTAGCTCCGGCAAATCAAGGTTTGGCAGGGGTTACAGCGATAACGATAATTGGAGAAAATTTCTCCGAAATAAAAGAAAACAATTTAGTTTTCTTTAATGGTTATAAAGCTTCTGTACTTGAAGCATCTCCTACTAGGATTATAATTAGGGCTCCCCAAATTGTGAGTGATTCCCTAATCATTAAAATAGCTGTGCATGGATCACTTTATTTCAGCGAAGGGCATTCCTACAAATTGAAACCTTCAGTTGAAGAATATTATAGTTTTGATACCCAGTTGGGAGAGATACCTTGGGGAGTTACTTTGGATGCTTTGGGAAATCTTTACGTTTCTCTCGAAGGAAAGAATATTTCGAAAATTAAAACTGATAAGTCGATGAGTGTTTGGGCACCTAAGGGAATCGAAACAAAGTGGAATTCTTTACAATTTGGTCCGAATAGTACAATTTATGGTGCAAAATTGTTAAGAGGGATTTGGAAAATTACTGAAAATACTGCCCCAACAAATGCACCATGGGTTACATCACCAAGTGGATCTTCAATTTCTGATATGGATTTTGATAATGCACTTAACCTATGGGCAGTTGGAACAAATAGTAATTTAACTAATAATTCAATTGTAGTAATGAAACCAGATGGTACATTAAAGCCTTATTCTTTTCCTAATAAATTAACTACAGTTCGTTATTATAACAGTTATTTATATTTTTCGGGTCTGATTGATGGAAAGGAATCGGTTTGGAGAGCAATAGTTGTAAATGATAGTTTAGGAACTCCAGAATTATATTTTAATTATTCTGACAATGTCCATCCCTCTTCCACTATAAACGCTCTGACATTTGCAGAGGATGGTGATTTGTATATTGCAACTAATAAAACAGAGGACCCAGTTACTATTGTTCACCTTGATGGTTCATTTGAACCATTATATCCTGGAAATTTTGAACCTAACACAAATATTGTTACCATGTGTTGGGGTAATGATGAGATTTTATTTATGACCCGGGCAGAATATTCAGTTGGAGGAGTTATAAAACTTAAACAAACCATTTTAGCCGTGAACATGGAAAAACGGGGTGCAATTTATCACGGAAGAAATTAACTAATAACCCCAATCATTCATTAACTTTATAGGAATAATAACATGAAAAAACTTTCATTTCTTTTTTTAATAATCCTTTTGCTTTCATCTGTTGCTCATTCGCAATGGGTTAACCAAGGAGCTTTTCCGGATGAAAACTTAAAAGGACAGTTGCACGGTATAGCGGTTGATCCAGATGGGAAAATTTGGGTAGCAAATTTTGGTACAGAAGCTTTCGTTGTGCCTGGTGATACGACTAATATAACTACACGCTTAATTAGGGTTTTTAACCCTGATGGAACGCATGCATCTTTTTCCCCGATTTGGAGTATTACAGTTGCTGGGGTAACTGATACATTATTTGGAAGTAACAGCCGTGGAATGCGTGCAGATCATAATGGGAACATCCTTTACGTTGATGGTGCTCAGAATATGTGGAGAATCAATTATCTAACCGGTGAAGGAATGAATAAAGTTGCTTTAGCTTTAGGAACTTCACCAACATCTCCTGCAGTCGATGGAGAGGGTAATATTTATGTGGCTCCAGTAGTAAATGCCAATAATCCTATTAAAATATTCAGTTCCGATTTTAGTGAAATTGGAATTGTTGATACTATCAAAATGTCTGGATTTTCTAGGACTGTGGAAGTTTCACAGGATGGGCTTACTCTTTATCTCCCAATATATGATAAGAAATATATTAAAGTATATAATAGACCGGATGAATTTTCTAATTGGGATTCTGTTGGTACAATTATGAATGGTGCAGCTTGTGAAGCTCTTGCTTGGAATAAAGCAACTGGTGAACTTTGGTTTTCTGGAGGATCTTATAATCCAGGAGATCTCCCTGACACATTGAGCTCATTTACACCGAATACATACTATGCGTATAACTTCACAACAAATAGTGTAACTGATAGTTTACATTGGAGTTTCACAATTCCTGAAAATCCTGCCGAGAGACCCCGCGGAATTGATTTCAGCCCTGATGGAAGAACAGCTTATATAGGTTGTTTCGCTGGTTCAGGTTATCCACTAGTTCAAAAAGTTATTAATACAGGAGTGGGTATCAGCTATGAATCAGATGTAGTTAACGGCTTTGAATTAGTACAAAACTATCCAAACCCATTTAACCCTTCAACAGAAATTAAATTTTCTGTAATTAATTCAGGTATGACATCATTGAAGGTTTATGATGTTCTTGGTCGCGAAGTTGCCGTTTTAGTTAACGAGAACTTGAACTCAGGTCAATACATTTTTACTTTCAATGGTTCAAATTTAGCTTCAGGTACTTATGTTTATGAATTAGTTTCAAACGGTACAAGAGTTGCTAAAAAAATGTTATTAATGAAGTAATCAGATTTGTTTCAAATGGAAAGGCAGGTTCACCTGCCTTTTCTGTTTTAAAAAAACAAATCGAGTGTTAGTATTTTAAATGATGTATTTATAATCAAATTGTATTGATTGAATGTTAAAAAAAAACTAATTTAATAAAGGTAAATTTTATTTCCTTTCATAAAGTAAGGGGTTCAAAAATGCTTCCTATCTACGAAAAACTTGATCAAAAAGTTGAGGTTTGGCGGGCAGAAGGTGCTGCGATGGTAAAAGATCACGGCAGCCTCAAAGTCTCAGATGTTTCGGTTGCGCAAATGTATGGTGGTATGAGGGGTGTTATTTCACTTTTGTGTGATACATCAGAAGTACCTAACGATAAAGGGCTTATCATTAGGGGAATACCATTAAAAGAACTAACTCAAAAATCACCTGAAGAAATTTTTTATCTTCTATTAACCGGTGATATCCCAACAGATGAAGAATTAGTTGAATTTTCATCACACATAAAAAAGAATAAAGAAGTTCCCGGTTATGTGTGGGATGTTCTTCGTGCTCTTCCTCCTGATACCCATCCTATGGTAATGCTTAATACAGCTATTTTGGTTATGCAAAGAGAATCTGTATTTGCAAAACATTATGATGAAGGGATGAAGAAAAACGATTATTGGAAATATACTTTAGAAGACTCTTTTAATTTAATTGGTAGATTACCTGCAATAGCTGCAGGCATCTATAGAATGCGCTTCAATAAAGGTGAATTAATTGCTTCTGTTGCAGATATGGATTTAACCGGTGATTATGTTCATATGCTTGGAATGGAAGATGCCCCTCATGGTTTTTATGAACTAATGAAATTATTCTTAGTTCTCCACTCTGATCATGAAGCAGGAAACGTTAGTGCAATGACTACAATTGTTGTTAATTCTGCACTTTCCGATCTTTATTATTCTGTTTCAGCCGGACTCAACGGTTTAGCTGGTCCACTCCATGGTTTAGCAAACCAGGAATGTATTAAATGGATAGTTGATACTGTCGAACGGTTTAATGGTACTCCTACTAAAGAGCAGATAACCGATTATGTTACTGAGACATTAAAATCCGGTAAGGTTATCCCGGGATATGGTCATGCAGTATTAAGAATTGTTGACCCGCGATTTGATGCATTCATTGAATTCGGTAAAAAATATTGCAGCGATAATCCTATTTTCCAGACAGTAGTTCAAACATTCGAAGTTGTTCCTGAAATCCTGAAACATATTGAAAAAATAAAAGATCCGTGGCCAAATGTAGATGCAGGAAGTGGTGCTTTACTCTATCATTATGGAATTAAAGAGTTATCATATTATACTGTAATATTTGCACTCTCAAGAGTATTAGGTTTATCGGCACAAGCAGTAGTCAATCGTGCAAAATTGAAACCAATTACACGTCCTAAATCTGTACCTTATTCATGGTTAGTAGAAAAAGTTAAATCTTCCACATAGAAAAATTCATTTCGTAACAACTCGAATATCAAAATATTTTTGGTATTCGAGTTTTTTTATTCACTTATAAATTGTTACTTAACAAAAATGCCTCTATATTTGAGGGCAAAAAATTAATATGTCTTTAAAGCAAAAAGTTAAATTTATCTTCGTTACAGGCGGTGTTGTTTCTTCTCTTGGGAAGGGAATTGCTGCCTCATCTCTTGGACTTCTTCTAAAAAAACGCGGTTTCAGAGTTACAATTCAAAAATTTGATCCTTATATAAATGTTGATCCGGGTACAATGAACCCTTTTCAACATGGTGAAGTATATGTCACGGAAGACGGCGCAGAAACTGACCTTGATCTCGGTCATTATGAACGCTTTCTTGATGTCAATATGACCCGTGCTAACAATACTACCACCGGTCAAGTCTATTTTGATGTTATATCAAAAGAACGGCGTGGTGATTTTCTTGGTGCGACTGTTCAAGTGATTCCTCATATCACCGATGAGATTAAAAATAGGATGAAAAAACTGGCTGAGTCGGATGAATATGATATTATCATTACTGAAATAGGTGGGACTGTCGGCGATATTGAAAGCCTGCCATTCATTGAAGCAATGCGGCAATTGATGCTTCATGTTGGGAGAAAGAATGCCCTGGCAATTCACGTTACTTTAGTTCCATTTATCCCTTCAGCCGGTGAAGTTAAAACCAAACCAACTCAACATAGCGTAAAAAATTTACTTGAATTAGGTATTCAACCTGATTTACTTATCTGTCGTTCTGAAATAAAATTGAGTCAGGAGATAAGAGACAAAATTGCACTTTTCTGTAATGTTGATTCTAAAGCTGTTATTTCAGCTTATGACTGCTCATCAATTTATGAAGTGCCGTTGGTTTTTTATAAAGAAAAAGTTGATCAATTTGTTTTAAAAAGACTTGGACTACCTGAACAAAAAATCCAGTTTGAAGGATGGGATGTATTTTTTAAGAAATTGAAGAATCCTAAACATACTATTGAAATTGCTGTCTGTGGTAAATATGTCGATCATTTAGATGCATATAAAAGTATAATGGAAGCCTTTATTCATGCAGGTGCGGAGAATGATACAAAAGTATCAATCCGTCTGGTTAAGGCTGAAGATTGTGAAACAAAAAGTCCCGACGAATTACTAAAAGGTATTGACGGATTACTTGTTCCGGGTGGTTTTGGCGAAAGAGGAATTGAGGGGAAGATTAATGCAATCAGATATGCTCGTGAAAATAATATTCCTTTTTTCGGAATTTGTCTTGGACTTCAATGCGCAGTAATTGAATTTGCCCGAAATGTTGCAGGGATAAAAAATGCTCATTCTTCAGAATTTAAGAAAAATCGGTATAGTGTAATTGATTTAATGATCGATCAAAAAAATATTAAAAACATTGGCGGCACTATGAGACTTGGTGCTTATCCATGTATCCTTGAAAAAGGGACTAATGCAATGATGGCTTACAAACAAGATTATATTACTGAAAGACACCGGCACCGTTTCGAAGTTAATAATAAATTTCGCGGTCAACTTGCAAAAAATGGAATGATATTTAGCGGACTTTCCCCCGACCGAACTCTTGTTGAAATAATTGAAATTCCAAATCATAGATGGTTCCTCGGTTGTCAATTCCATCCGGAGTTAAAATCGCGTGCAACTAAAGCGCATCCTTTGTTCAGAGATTTTGTTAAAGCTTCATTGAACTATTCATTGGAGAAAAGAGAAAAAAATAATTGATGATGCAACTTAGAACAAGATTATTTTTTATAATTATTTTAATTCTTGCCTTTAAAACATTTTCGGCAAATAATCAGCAAATCGAAAACATTATTCGTGAAGGACTAAAGCAGTCTTACGATTTTCAGATGCAGGCGGCTGAGAATACTTTTTCGGGATTGATTAAAAAATATCCGGCTGATCCAAGAGGGTATCACTATAAATCTACAATTTATTTATGGAATTATATTGGAAATTCTGATAAAAAAGATTTAGACAAATTCATATTCTATTCAGATGCAGCAATTGATAAAGCTGATAACTTTTTAAAAGACCCAAAGAATGAAGAAGTTGCTAAATTCATTTTAGGTAGTAGTTATGGTTACCGTGCAATTGCATTCGGTAAAGCTGAAAAATATTTAGATATGATTTGGGCAAGTAAAAAGTCAAGTTCTTTTTTGAATGAAGTTATTGAGTTAAACGCACAAAATTATGATGCATATCTTGGTCTGGGTTTATTCAAATTCGCACTTAGTAAAGTTCCTTCAACTTTTAAATGGGCTTTAAGTACAATCGGATTTAATGGTGATCAGGAAGAAGGACTTCGATTCTTAACTTTAACTTCTGAAAAAGGAATCTTTGCAAAAGTTGAAGCAAAATTTTATCTGGCTCAAATTTACAGTGAATATTTTAATGAGTATGAAAAAGCCGGGAAATTATTAACGCAGCTTTCTCAGAGCTATCCAGGTAATTTACTCTTTTTATATACATCGGCTGTAACAGATCTAAAAGATAGAAAACTAAATCAATCTGAAAGACAGCTTCAAAGAATAATAAAAGAGAAAAAATCACCTTTTAAACAGATTACTTCTTTCTCTAATTTCTTACTCGGTGATATTAACTTTAGAAAAAATAATTTTGAAAAAGCAAAAGAATTTTATATTCAATTTCTCTCATCAACATTAACAAATGACTACAAGGGAATTGCTTACTATAGATTAGCTATTTGTCATGAAATGTTAGATGAAAGACCTTCGGCTAAGATGTATTTTCAATATGTAAATGAAGGGAACTTATCACTTGATGATGATGTGTATGCCAAAAGAAGGGGAGCAATATTTTTAACTCGTGTTTTAAGTGATGATGAAAAAAACTTGATTCGATTTTCAAATTTAGTTGAATCAAGGAATTATACCGAAGCAGTTGATTCGCTTAAATTTTTATTTGATAATTGTGAAGATAAGTTAGTTAAAGTTGAGACTGCGTATTGGTTAAGTGAAGCGTTTTTCAGTTTATCGCAATATGATGAATGTATTGAAAATGCGAATATAGCAATTCAGTTAAAATCGGATACCGAAAATTGGATAGTTCCGTTTGCATATTATAACCTTGCACGGACTTCAATGGAAATGAAAAATGATGAAAGATTTTATGAATTTCTTGAAAGAGCATCAAGTTATTCAAACTATGACTATGAGAATAAGTTGAAAACTCTGGTTTCAGGTCTACGATCAAAAAAAGATGTTTAATTCCAGGATTAATCCATCCATTTCATTGACAATTTTTAAACAATTAGCTAATTTTCAATCTTATTTTGAAGAGAAAAATTGAATTTAGCAGTATTCGTCTCCGGTCGAGGATCAAACCTCAATGCAATTTTGTCCAACCTTGAACTAAAGAACAAAGTTCAGGTTAAAGTTGTTATTAGTGACAAAACAAAATGTGGTGCATTCGAAATTGCTGCTGAAAATTCAATTCCCGCTTATTCAGTATCAGAAAAAAATAACCAGGGTTATATTTCATTTCATGATGTCACGAAATTATTGGTCGATTTAGAAGTTGATTTAATTGTACTTGCAGGGTTTTTGAAATTAATTCCTGATGAGTTAATTAAAACATTCAAAAATAGGATTATCAACATTCACCCTGCTCTGCTCCCGATGTTTGGCGGGAAAGGGATGTATGGCATGAATGTACATAAAGCAGTTTTTGAATCCGGAATGAAAATTAGCGGTGCAACTGTTCATTTTGTTGATGAAATATTTGATAACGGAAAAATCATAACACAAAGATGTGTTGATATTTCAACAGTTGATTCTCCCGAAGAAATTGCACAAAAAGTTCTTTCCGTTGAACATCAAATATTGCCCTATGTTTTAGGAAAATTTGCAGATAAGAAAATTAAATTGTCAGATGATCGTGTTTTAATAGAAGTTTAGGTTAAAGAAATCGTGAATAAATATGCGTTAATAAGTGTTTCGGATAAAAGTAAAATTGTGGAATTTGCTTTTGCCATCATTTCAAATGGCTATAAAATTTTAGCAACCGGAAATACCGCTAAATTACTAATGTCTAATGGAGTTAGTTGCGAAGAGATTAGCAATTACACATCATCACCCGAAGTTTTTGACGGAAGAGTTAAAACTTTACATCCCAAAATTTTTACTGGAATTTTATTCAGAAGAGAAGTTGACGAAGATGTTAATCAAATGAATGAACTTGATTATGGTTCAATTGATATCGTCTGTGTGAATTTGTACCCATTTAAAAAAACCGCTGAAAAAGTTGGTGTTACCGATTCCGAACTTATAGAAAATATTGATATAGGCGGACCAAGCTTAATTAGAGCTGCAGCTAAAAATCATATTTCGGTTTCAGTCTTGACTAATCCTGATCAATATGATGATTTTATACAAGAATTAAGCACCGGGAAAATCTCTTCGGAGACAAAAATAAAATTAGCAGTTGAAGCATTTTCACACACATCTGAATACGACACATTTATTGTTAATACATTAGAAAATAGATTTAACCTTCCGAGAAAAAATCTGAGAATTAATCTCAATGAATCTAAAGTTTTACGGTATGGCGAAAACCCGCACCAGACTGCATCAGTTTATGGCGATTTTTTCTCATACTTTGAAATCTTGCACGGAAAAGAATTATCTTACAATAATATTCTTGACTTAGTTGCAGCAGTTCAAATAATAGAGGATTTTGAATCGACAGCATGTGCCATAATTAAACACAATAATCCATGTGGTGTAGCTTTATCGGATACGGTCTTATCTGCTTATGAAAAAGCTCTATCATCGGATACAGTGTCTGCGTTTGGTGGTATTGTAACGTTTAACAAAGAAGTGGATGAAGAAACAGCCATTAAACTAAATTCAATCTTTTTGGAAGTAGTAGTTGCTCCATCATTTTCAGAAGCTGCAATGTCCATTCTAACAAGGAAAAAAGATAGAAGAATATTAAAACAGTTAAAAAAAATTAAAGGGGAAGAATTAACTTTGCGGTCAATACCGGGAGGGGTTTTAGCCCAATCAGCTAACAATAAAGTTTTTGAATCAGAGTTAAAAACTGTCACCGTTAAAGAGCCGGAGAATTCGGAATTGAATGATCTGAAGTTCGCCTGGACAATAACAAAACATGTGAAATCGAATGCGATAGTTTTAGTAAAAAATTTACAGACTATTGGAATTGGTGCCGGACAAGTATCCCGAATAGATTCAGTGAAAATTGCTATTATGAAGGCAAAAGAATTTGGATTTAATCTTGAAAATTCTGTTGTTGCATCAGATGCATTTTTCCCATTTGCAGATGGAATTCAGGCTTTTGCAGAAAATAAAATTAGTGCAGTAATACAACCCGGTGGTTCTGTTAGAGATAATGAAGTTATCGTTGCAGCCAATGAAAATGGGATTACGATGATTTTTACCGGTATCAGACACTTTAAACATTAAGAGGAATTATGGGATTATTTGATTTAATATCATCTGACATTGCGATGGATTTAGGAACCGCCAATACACTTATTTATGTTAAAGGAAAAGGGATTGTTCTTAATGAGCCGTCAATAGTTTCGTTTGATAAAAATACAAAAAAAATTATTGCTATCGGTAATAAAGCAAAAGAGATGCAGGGTAAAGAGCACAAAGAAATTAAAGTTACCAGACCAATGCGTGATGGTGTTATTGCCGATTTTGAAATTGCAGAGGGAATGATTAGAGCATTTATAAAAAGAGTAAATGCAGGTTTTATGACAAGCCGGCGAATTGTTGTTGCTGTTCCAAGCGGCGTAACTGAAGTTGAAAAAAGAGCAGTTCGGGATAGTGCCGAACATGCCGGAGCTAAAGAAGTTCATTTGGTTGCTGAACCTATGGCAGCCGCAATAGGTATAGGTATTGATGTAGATGCCCCAATCGGAAGTATGATAATTGATATTGGCGGTGGTACAACAGAAATTGCTGTTATAGCGTTATCCGGTATTGTTAATGAAGAATCTATTCGAATTGCAGGGGATGAAATGAATTATGCAATTCAACAATTCTTTAAAAGAAGTCATAACTTACTAATTGGTGAAAAAACTGCCGAAGCAATAAAATGTGAAGTAGGTTCAGCCGTTCCATTAAAAGAAGAATTAACAATTAAGGTTAAAGGAAGAGATCTTGTAGGAGGTGTTCCAAAAACCACTGAAGTTTCTTCTGTCGAAATTAGAGAAGCACTTAATGAGGCAGTTTCACAGATTGTAGATGCAGTAAGACAATCACTTGAAAGAACTCCCCCGGAGCTTTCTGCTGATATTCTTGATCAAGGTGTAATGTTGACCGGCGGTGGAGCTTTATTAAAAGGTTTGGATGAACGGATTAGAATGGAAACAAACCTTCCGGTTCACGTTGCAGAAGATCCGTTGACTGCGGTTGTTAGAGGGGCAGGAAAAATAATTGAAAACTTAAATCACTATTCAAGAGTTTTAATTCGTAACAGACGCTATTAATGTTTCGTTTTATAAGAGAGATTTGGTCGAATTTTAAGGAATATATTGTCCTTGTAATTTTACTTGTTATTAGTCTTATTTCCTTAACTTTAAACGATCATCAATCAACAAAGAAAATTAGAACATTTGCATTCAGTTCATTTTCGGTTATTTCATCACTGCTTCACGATTATATAAAAATCTCAGATGTTAAAAGTGAAAATGAATCTCTTAGAAGAAAAAATTCCGAATTAATACTCGAGATTTCAAAACTTAGAGATTACGGAATTCTTAATACACAACTAAAAAACCTAATTAATCTTCGCGATACTCTTCATTATAAACTCTATCCCGGAACAATTGTTTCAAAAACTTTTGCAGCATCTCAAAGTACTTTTACAATTAACATCGGTTACAAAGATAGTGTGAAAGTCGGAATGCCGGTATTAAATGGAGACGGTTTTATAGGATTAGTCAATTCTGTAGCTGAAGATTATTCAATCATCAGAAACCTCCATAATTCAAATCTTAAAGTTATTGTTAAAGATGAACGCAGCAGGTTTCAAGGTATTTTAAGGTGGAATGGAAGTTATCTTACAGTAACCAATCTTCCTAAAACGGCAGATATTAATGTGGGTGATAGAGTAGTCACATCCGAACTTAGTTCTCTAATCAGTATTCCTATTCCTGTAGGAATTGTTAAAGAAGTATTAAATCCTGAAAAAGGTTATTTCAACGATTTGATTATTGAACCTTTCGCAGATATGTACGGCGTTGAATATGTATTCGTTTTAGGATTGACTAAAAAGGTGGTTAATAATAATATCGAAATGAATTTTTATAGAAATCCTTGATATGAAATTTGAACAAATAAAACCACTCATCTTTTTCTTCCCGATTTTATTGCTGCAAATATTTTTTGTCCCTTTAATATCAATTGAAGGTATAGCTCCCGATTTAATATTAATGTTGTTGGTATTCTATACTTTGAAAAATGGACAGTTCTATGGGACGATCTTTGGTTTCGTATGCGGTTTATTTTTTGATTTTATTTCAGGCGGCATTCTCGGAAGTATGATGTTCAGTAAAACTCTTAGCGGATTTATTGCAGGTTATTTCTTTAATGAAAATAAAACTGACCTCCACTTTAAATCCTTTTCCTATCCCATGATCGTACTGTTAATAACTATTATCGATTCGATAACAATTTCATTAATTACAAGTTTTGACATAAATACAAATATAATTACTCTCTTTTTCTATCAAGGATTATTACCGGGATTATATACTTCAGCACTCTGTTTTTTTGTAACTTTCTTTTATCCGAAAAGGAGTTATATATAATGTCCAAAGAAATATTAAACGAAAGAAAGACAATATTATTTTCGGTACTTGTCGGAGTTTTTTTTCTTTTCAGTTTTCGATTATTTCAACTTCAAATAGTACAACAAAAACAGTTTGATGAAAAATCTTCCGGAAACAGCATTAAAGCAATTGAGCAAACACCCCTACGAGGAGTATTTTATGATAGAGATACAGTTTTAATTGTTGAAAATATTCCCGCTTATACTGTAAGAGTTACACCATCCGAATACGACAAAAAGAATAGTAAGTTTTTAGAATCAATACTTGAGCTTGAAGAAGGATATATAGACGATATTCTATTCAGGAATAAACACTACTCAAAGTTTATCCCAATTAAAGTAAAACGAGGTGCTTCATTTGAGGCAATTGGCTGGATTGAAGAGAATCAAGAATATCTTCCCGGCGTTGATTATATAATTGAAATGCAGCGTAATTATCCTGCCGGAATTATAGCATCACATGCATTCGGTTATTCAAAAGAAATTTCCCCTCAACAACTCAAAAAGGAAAAAGATTATTATGCACCCGGTGATGTAATGGGTTCTAATGGTTTGGAAAAATTTTATGAGAAAATACTTAGAGGTACTAAAGGATATAATTTTATTTTAGTTGATTCAAGAAGACGAGAAGTTGGAAAATTCAAAGATGGTTCACAAGATATTCCTTCAATAAAAGGAAAAGATTTAGCCCTTACTTTTGATGTTGATGTACAAAAAATTGCCGAGCAAGAATTAAAAGGGAAGAGTGGAGCCGCAGTAGCAATTGAACCTGCTACCGGAGAAATTATAGCTATGGCAAGCGGACCCGATTATGATCTCAACCAGTTTTCTTATGTTACTTCAAGAGAATATCTTAGAGAATTAACTTCCAATCCGTTAAAACCTCAATTTAACCGGGCAACGATGGGGGCACATCCTCCCGGCTCTACATTTAAAGTTTTGTCTGCATTAATCGGATTAGAACTAGGAGTAATTACAGAAAATAGTATTATTAATTGCAGTGGTGGTTTTACATTCGGTCGATTTTTCAAATGTCATGGTGCTCACGGTGCAACCAATGTTTATCGCGCCATAGAGAAGTCGTGTAATGTATTTTTCTATCAATTAATATTTAAAATCGGATTAAATCGACTTGCAGATTATGCTAATAAATTTGGACTTGGTGTAAAAACTGAAGTTGATCTCGGTGAAGAATCTAAGGGATTAATTCCACGAACTAACTATTATGAAAAAGTTTATGGAAAAAATTGGCCTCAAGGTATTTTGGTGAGCCTCGGAATTGGGCAAGGTGAAGTGAATGTTACGCCTTTACAATTAGCTTATTACACTGCATTAGTTGCCAACAATGGAATTTCGTACAAACCTCATTTTGTCCGTGGTTATTTTGATGAACATAAAAAACTACATAGAATAGAACACGAAAAAGTTGACACAAAGGTTAGTCAAAAGTCTTTTGATATTGTAAAAAAAGGGATGTTCCTCGTTGTAAATGGAGCCGGAACAGCAACGAATGTGCGACTTCCGGAAGTACATGTTGCCGGTAAAACTGGAACGTCACAAAACCCTCATGGTAAAGATCACGCACTTTTTATCGGGTTTGCCCCTTATGAAAATCCGCAAATAGCTGTAGCAGTTTTAGTCGAAAATGTTGGATTTGGTTCTACACATGCTGCACCAATCGCAAAAAAAATGATTGAAGTATATATGAAGAAAAAAGGGTTTATAACTAATTCTTCTGCAACTCCCATCGCTGTTATGGAGGTACCGGAAATTGAGGATTGATTATAAACTTAACGACAAATTTGATTTTACACTTTTTTTCACTGCGATAGCATTAGTGGTTATCGGCTTATTTGCTATTTATAGTTCTACTGTTAGCAATCCATTAGGAAAAGGAAATATTGAGAAACAACTTTTTGCTTTAGGTGTAGGGATTGTTGTCTTTTTTGTTGTCTATCTCTTACCTACTAAGTTTTTTAGAATGATTACAATTCCATCATATTTATTTTCAATTTTTTTATTAGTCGTTGTATTGATTATCGGGAAAAGTGCGGGTGGAGCAAAAAGCTGGATAGTATTTGCAGGTTTTAGTTTTCAACCTTCAGAATTAGCAAAGTTATCTACAGTGATGATGTTATCACATTTTCTATCAAAACAAAATATTGATTTAGAAAACTTAAAAGATATATTCATAGTTCTTTGCTTAGGATTACTTCCCGTTGCGCTGATTATGTTGGAACCTGATCTTGGAAGTTCTTTTGTCTTTTTCGGAATGATATTGATTTTATTATTTTGGTCAGGAATCAGTCTATTTGGAATGTTTGTAGTACTGGCTCCGGCGTTTGTTTCAATAGCTTCAATATTTGGTTTTTACTATATGTTGATTTCAATTCTATTCGTAATAGCTTTATTAATCTATTTCAAAAAAGATATATTCTTGAGTGGTTCGATTTTAGGATTTAATATTGCTTCAGGTTTTTTTGTCGATTATGTTTATGATATACTTAGTCCACACCAGCAAAAACGAATACAATCATTTATCGATCCAATGGCTGATCCGCTTGGTTCAGGTTACAATGCTATTCAAGCTAAAGTAGCAATAGGTTCGGGAGGCTTGTGGGGAAAAGGTTTTTTATCCGGTAATCAAACTCAATTACAATTTATTCCCGAGCAATGGACTGATTTTATTTATTGTGTGATTGGTGAAGAGTTTGGATTTGTTGGCAGTATAATTGTTCTCGCTTTATTTCTTTTTTTGTTTGTAAGAATATTAAGAATTGCTTCGATGGCTAAAGAGAATTTTTTAAGTATGATTATCGTTGGAATTTTATCAGTCTATTTCATTCACTTTCTCATAAATATAGGGATGGCAATAGGATTAATGCCTGTTATAGGAATTCCATTACCGTTTATTAGTTATGGTGGAAGTTCACTTCTTGTAAATATGGCAATGCTCGGAATTGTTCTCAACATTTATAGAACTCGAAAAAATTATACGTAGGAGCCTAATATGATTTTATCTGATAAAAAGATTTTAGAAGAAATTGCAACTGGTAATATTGTTATCGAACCTTTTGAACAAGAAAATTTAGGAACAAACAGTTATGATGTTCGTCTGGGAAGATGGCTTTCGGTTTATGAAGATGATATTCTTGATGCTAAGGAAAACAATGAAATTGTAACATTCGAAATTCCTGATTATGGCTATATACTGCTCCCATCAAAGTTGTATCTCGGAGTGACTCACGAATATACTGAAACGAGAAACTTCGTCCCATTTTTAGAAGGTAAATCAAGTGTCGGTCGTTTGGGGATTGATATTCATGCAACTGCCGGCAAGGGGGATGAAGGTTTTTGTAATACTTGGACTTTGGAAATTTCAGTAAAACAACCGGTTAAAATTTATAAATTTATGCCAATCGGACAGCTAATATACTTTGAGATTTCCGGTGAAATTGTTACTCATTACAATTCAAAACCAAATGCAAAGTATAATGAAAAAACAGTTTATCCTGTAAAATCGATGATGTATAGGAATTTTAAATAATGAAAACTGCACAAGAGAAACTGAAATCAAATTATGAAGAAAACAAACATATCTGTGTTGGACTTGATCCGGACAAATTAAAAATACCATCATCTCTCTTAACTTCCGATGATCCGGTATTTCAATTCAACAAAGAAATAATTGATGCTACCAAAGATTTAGCACTCGGCTATAAATTAAACTTTGCATTTTTTGAATCCGAAGGTATTAAAGGAATTGAGACGTTATATAAAACTATCGAATACATTGGAGACAACCACTTCATTATCGGTGATGCAAAAAGAGGTGATATTGGTAATACAGCTGAAAAATATGCACATTCACTATTCAATGAATTCAAAGTTGATGCGTCGACTTTACATCCTTACATGGGCTTTGATTCTATTGAACCATTTTTAAATTATCATGAAAAACTAAACTTTATCTTAGTCCTTACCTCAAATCCGGGAGCTGCCGATTTTGAAAAAGTTAGAATATCTAACGATAAATTTTTATACCAGGAAGTATTAACAAAAGTTTTAAGTTGGAATAAACATAAGAACCTTGGTATAGTTTTCGGAGCGACACAAATTTCTGAACTCGAGGGAAATGTTTCGTCATTTGAAGGACTTCCTGTTCTTTTACCAGGTGTTGGAGCACAGGGTGGTAGTCTTGAAGATGTTGTTAGACTTTTTTTTAAGCATAAAAACAATAACTTTATTATTAATTCAAGCCGTGGGATTATCTACAAAAGCAATGGGAATGATTTTGCTGAACAAGCAAGAATTGAGTTGTCAAAACTGAATCAGGCAGTTGCAGAAAATAAAATTTAATTATTTCACTTTTAGTTTGTCCCCTTAATCACTAATTTTGATTTGTAATTATTAAATATTATGATGAAAAATCAAAAAGATCCGGAAAGTATTAAACAGTCCGGTAAATTCAATGATGATCGATTCCAACCTTTATTCCCGCCGGTAGTTTTATTTGACGGGATTCCAATAGATATGTCACTTCCTAAATTAGTACTTCTTGATTTCAAATTTAATAATTCAAATTTATCCATCACACTCGAAAATCATAATGATGATTTTATCGATATTTATTTGTTCAACGATGAAAAGAAAATAGATCTTTTTTATCATTGTAATAAAAAAATTGTTACATTCAATAATATCCGGTTTACCGATAAAAGTAGCTATGAAGTCTTTTTTCTTAAAGGGAAAAGGAAATCTATAATTACAAAAATTGAGTTGAACCGAGAAAAACTGGGGAGTTATTATGAGCGTACAAATTAAAGTTCCCGAAAAATTTCTTTATGAAATATGGAAGAATCAAAATATTAATAAGGAAATTTTCACAGCCTGCGGCGAAAAGATTTTTGTTTTTGAAAGAGGGATTGAAAACACCGAGACAGGGGGTCCGGACTTTCTAAATGCAAGAGTAAAAATTGGAAATATAACTTATGTAGGTGATGTTGAAATAGACAACCTCCAATCAGATTGGAAAACTCACGGACATAATCTAAATAAACGATATAATAAAGTTATTCTCCATGCAATTCTTTCTTGTGACTCAAACAGTAAATTTGTTTATACTCAGGAAGGAAGAAAAATCCCAACTGTTTGCTTTGATTCCTTTTTAGAAGAAGGGATAAATGCCTCTTTACGCAAAGCAATTGTAAGTGAACGTGAAAATAAAACAAACAAAATTCCATGTCATGCAATAGCAGCCACAGCTGATGAAAAAACGAAAGTAGATTTTTTATTTGAATTAGGAATAGAAAGGTTTAAGAAAAAATGTGAACGGATGGTTCACAGATTAAAAGAATTGATTTTTCTCTCCGATTTACACTTAAAAGAACCCGTTATACGCTACGAGATTCCGCCAAATTATTATGATAAAACATTTACTGTCTCCGAATTAAATAAGCGAGAAATTTGGGAGCAGTTGTTTCATGAAGAAATTTTTGAAGCTCTTGGTTACTCTCAAAACAAAACCATTATGATGAAACTTGCACAAAGTGCAAACATAGAAATTATGCGAAGTCTTACTCACGATGGAAATGTAATTCAAGCTTACGAATCCGTATTATTTAATATTGCGGGATTAGTTCCTGATGTGTTAAATCTACCGACTGAAGAAGTATCTGAATATACAAAAGACATTACTAAGATTTGGTCGGACATTAAAGGTTCATACGATGGACGAATTTATGATCAAACAGATTGGCACTTCTTTAGACTTCGACCATTAAATTTCCCAACTTTGCGTATAGCAGGAGGTGCACGCGTTGTTGATAAAATATTAAATCATAATCTAATAACTGTATTAGTTAAAAAATTTACTGAAATTCATAACCATACAGTTCTTTCAAACTCTGTAAAAAGTTTATTAATAATAAAAGCTGATGGATATTGGGCGAAACATTATGTTTTTGATAAAGAAGCACCGGAAGATATACATTATTTAGTCGGGAGCAGTCGGGCAGATGAAATTTACATAAACGTAATTCTACCATTCATGTATATCTATTTCGATTTATTTGGAAAGAAATCACTAGCTCAAAAAGTATTGAAGATATTTGGACAAGTGAATATAAATGCTGAGAATAGTTTAGTGACTGAAATAGCTGAATCATTGTCATTACATAATGCGTGGAAACGAACGGTGATTTATCAGGGTATGATTGAGTTATTCAGATCATATTGCACAAAACAACGGTGCCTTGATTGCAGAATTGGAACAAAAGTATTTAACTAGGAAATTATTCTAATAATTCTATTTTTATTATCAATCCGGCCACAGGCGAAGAGACAGTTGTCGAAGAGAAAAAACCGGGTAAGTAATTCTCTATCTGTTTAATCCAACCTCACGCTCAATTAATACAGAATTTGAGCTGCCTCTCTATTTAAGGAACACTCTTAAACCTATTAATATTTAATACTTGACAAACAATATATTCTTTGAAATCAGCCTAAAAACGCAATATTTTAATTTTGCGTGTTGCGCCAAAATAAAAGGAAATATTTCAATAGTAAATAAAAGTTTATCTTATTAATTTCAAACAACTGAGCACAACTTTTTTCTAATGGCGGTCATTAGAAATTTTTAGCTATTGACAAATCTGGGTTAATATTTCTATCTTTATAAAGATGATATGAATAATTTTTTAGAGAAGATTAACATCGCGCGAATTAAAAAACATATCCATCATTTTAGCAATATGGTCGTTGCTAAATTATCCTTGTTACACGGATTAAAATATTAAATATTGCCAGATAGGATTTAAACAAAGTTTATTGCAGTGTACAATATGTATGAAATATAGAATGTCTTTTGCTTTTGCAACTAATAGAATAAATTTTCATAAATCCTTATTTTATCATGACTTTTTTAATGAATCAAAATTACATTAATGTTTTTGGGAATTCTGATTAAACAAAAAATGTTTGAATCTTCTAAAATTGTTTTATTGAAAAAATTCTTTTAGGAATTAATTAAAATTAAATAGATAAACTCAAACAGAATTATACCACATGCGTTGCCGAATAATTAGCACTTTTGCACTCTACCTTGTTTTTATTTATTTAATATTTTATTCACCCACCTATTATTCACAAGAAAATAAGACAGATGATATTTCAATCTTTTGTACATACCCTTTCAAGTTATATACGAATAAAGATGGCTTACCCCAGAGCAATATTATAACTTCCGCTATTGATAGTATTGGCAGAATCTGGATTGGAACGCAAGATGGTGCTGCGTATTATAATTCCCGTAGATGGGAAATCAAAAATATGCCAGCTCAAAGCAAATCAAATTATATTCAAGTAATAAAAGTCGTTAGAGATAGCTCTGTTTGGTTTGGTATTCTCCGTGGTGGCGTTGCTCGATTGTATAAAAACAAATGGGACTTTTATGGTGTTAAAGATGGTTTACCGAGTGATTATATAATTACGATCTCAGAAGAGATTACAACTGAAAAACAATCTGTTATATGGATTGGAACAAATAAAGGACTTGCAAGAAGAGACGGAGACAAATGGGAAATTATCAATACTGATACCGAAATCGGATTGGCTGGAAATATAGTCTATGGAATTTGTCAAAGTTCTGATGATACAATGTGGTTTGCAACAAATAAAGGTGTATCAAAATACACTAATGGTAAATGGGAAATACTGGCTTTACCTTTTGAATTACGTGGGAGGCAGATTTATAAGGTCTTCCAGGCTGTTGATGGTTCTTTGTGGCTTGGGAGCAATGGTTTGATTGGAAAATTTGATGGTAAAAATTGGCAAATATTTTATATAGGTGATGAAAAAAGCAACAATGTAATTACTTCTATTCACCAAAGTAGAAATGGAACGGTTTGGATAGGTTCAATGAGGGGAGCATGGAAAATAAATCGTTTAAAAAACAATACTTATTCAGCACCGACCTTTATTAGATTTAAAATTGGAACTAGAAGTAAAGACGATTTATTAGTATGGAGTATTTCCGAAACATCTGATGGTAGCTTATGGTTTGGTACTTTTCTTGGTTTAGTTAGATATACTGAAGGGCGATGGAAAGGATTAACAGAAAGAATGGGAATTGAACAAGGAGGTACAACAGCAATAATTCAAACGAAAAATGGTGACTATTATTTTGGGACGGAATCTGGATTACTGCGTTTTAGTAACGGCAAGTTTGAAACAATTAAAAATATTACTGGTTCAATTCTTTACTTATATGAAGATCAAGAGGGAGCGCTTTGGGTGAGTGTGTTTTTTGAAGGTGTTTATCGATTTAAAAATAATGTGTGGAAAAAGTATCAAAAAAATGATGGTTTAGCGGATAATAGAATTTGGTTTATTTATCAATCGTTAGATAAATCAATTTGGTTTGGAAGTGATGCAGGAGTCTCGAAATTAGTTAATGATAAATTTACGATGTATACAACGGCTGATGGACTAAATGATAATACAATTCTCTGTATGTATGAATCTATGGATAGTACATTGTGGTTTGGTACTACTAATGGTGTTGCAGTACTTAAGGAAGGTTCCTGGAAAAACTTTTCTTCTGATACTAAATTAGCTGGAATTGCGGTAAATGATATTTATGGGTACAATTATGGTGAAAAGAAAGAGAAGACGATTTGGTTCGCTACATTGGGAAATGGAATTTACGAATATAAATTGAAAACAAAATCATTGAATAACTATAATTCTACCCGACTACCTTACATATCTAATAATTCGGTGTACAGAATAGAGGAGGACAAATTTGGGAAATTATATTTATTAACTAACAATAAGATTACCCGGTTTTCATTTTTAAATAATGGCGAAATATTTTCTGAAAAATTTGGCGTTGAAGATGGGTTACCAAATGATGAAGGAATTTCAAGTGCATCGTTTGTGGATTTAAAGGGAAGAATATGGTTTGGAACAACCGAAGGAGCGACATATTTTGATCCATATCTGGAAGTTATTGATACCGTGAGTAAACCTTTAATTATTGAAAGAATACATGTCGAAAATTATAATTCTGGAATTAATATATCTGCAAACATAAATTTTAATTATACACAAAACACTATTTCATTTGAATTTGCTTTGCTTTCCTATTTTAAAGAAACTGAAAATTTATATTCCTTTAAATTAGTTGGATTTGATGATACGCGGTCTAGTTGGACTTCTGACTATAAAAAGGAATATTCTAAACTTCCAGCCGGTAATTATACCTTTTATGTATGGGGTAAAGATTATGGTGATAAAATCAGCGGACCAATAAAATTTGGATTTTCGATTTTACCCCCTTGGTGGGAAACCGTATGGTTCAGGGCTCTGATGTTTATTTTATTTGCTTCTATTATATATTTAATTATTCGATTCTATATATCGCACAAAATTAAAAAACGGGTTGCTGATCTTGAGAAAAAAAACATTATTGAAAAAGAAAGATCGAGAATATCACGCGATATGCATGATTCAATTGGGTCTAATTTAACGCGTGTGGCGATTCTTAGCGACAGAATAGAAAATGATGTTAATAATGGAACTATGGACAAAAATAAAATTGGTGAGATAAAGAAACGAATTAAATCTATTGGTCAAATATCACGTGAAAATATCGATTCAATGAATGAAATTATTTGGTCTTTAAGCCCCAAATATGATACAGTAAATAGTCTCATTTTTTATATGAATCACTATCTGAATGAAATGTTTGAAAATAGTTCTACTAAATACATATTTGATTTCCCTGAAATAATTAAAGACATTACACTCACTCCTGAAATTAGAAGAAATATTTTTTTAATATTCAAAGAAGCAATTAATAATTTAGCAAAACATTCACAGGCAACATCGGTATTAGTCACTTTAAAAGTGAATGAATTTAATTTAGAATTTGTAATAGAAGACAATGGTATCGGTTTTTTTGAAAGTAATCCGTATTCAAATGAGAATATGCCGGGATTTGGTCTTGATAATATGAAAATACGTGCAAATTCAGTTAACGCAGATTTATCAATTAAATCATCATCAGGTAAAGGCACAATTGTTCGTTTCAGTATTTTTCTTAATTCATGATAACAACACATTCGTGGTATTGCTTTAAAAGAATTAAAAACTATCTTTATTACCTGATAAATTATTTATCGGTAGGAAATGACAATTATGTTTTCAATATAAAACCATCTTCACTAAAATAAATATAAATTAATAATTTAATTATGAATAAAATAAAAGTTGCAATAGTTGAAGATGAACCAGAAATAAGAGAAGGAATTGAGTTGGTTCTGAATGAATCTTCCAATTTCTTTTGTGTAGGTGCGTATTCAAGCGCAGAAAGTTTATTAAAAAATATTTACGTAATAAATCCAGAAATTGTATTAATGGATATTGGCTTACCAGGTATAAGTGGGATAGAATGTCTTGAACAAATAAAAGCTCTCAATATTCCAGCTTCAGTGGTAATGCTCACCATTTTTGAAGATGATGAAAGAATTTTTAATTCTATCCTATCTGGGGCAGATGGATACTTATTAAAAAAAACACCTCCAATCAAACTTGTTGAATCATTATATGATTTGCATAATGGTGGTTCAGCAATGAATCCACAAATTGCTCGCAGGGTACTCGAAATGTTTCGTGCAAAATCAAATAAAGAGTTTGATGGTCTTTCAGATCGTGAAATGGATGTTCTGAATCAACTAATAAAAGGTTACACATATAAACAAGTTGCTGAAAAATTATTTATTAGTCCAGAAACCGTTCGAGGACATCTCAAAAATATTTATAGAAAACTTCAAGTACATTCAAAAACCGAAGCTTTAACAAAAGTTTTTCATTTCATACCATTTATTAATAAATAGTTAGGTAACAATATCAGTCAATTACGAGAAAGATTATGCAACCATCACAAAAAGCAATTACAGGAAAAGAAGGTCACACAGATTTATCACAATCCTATCAAGCATTAGTGCAATTTTACTTTGCATTTAATAATCGTGACTTAGCGACAATGTCGCAGAATTGGGATCAAACAACGGAAGTCGTAATGGATAATCCGTTAGGAGGTATTAAACGAGGTTGGAATGAGATTAAATCTGTCTATGAGAAAATATTTAATGGACCAGCGGATGTTTATGTTGAATATTATGATTACACAATTCACGAAGTTGAAAATATGTTCTATGCAGTAGGTCGAGAGAGAGGATATTTCAAGACAAAGACTGAAGAGATACAACTTGCAATAAGAACAAGTAGAATATTTAAACGTGTAAATGGAGTATGGCGACAAGTTCATCATCACGGATCAATTGAAGATTCCAAACTATTAGAGCGTTATCAAAATGCAGTGATAGGTAAAAATTAATTGTTGCCTAACCCGCCAATCAAGCGAATGCCCCCGCAGAGCGGGGCAAGCTGTTTACGCATTTGGCATTTGTAAAATTATTGGCTTTGTTCTTCCATGTAATGTTCTTTATAAAGTAGTTCTGTTAAATAAAAATTTCAAATTATTGGCTGTTGTTTTTTAGGTGGCATCCTTGTTCTGGGGCGCCGCTTATCGGCAACGTCGTTATATTTATTCGAAATCCCTAAAAACCCACAAATGGGGTATTGTTACCTCCCACATTTATTACTTAGTTAGCCTTAGAATTTAACAATTTAATAATAATTATTTAAACAACATCTCGTAAGAGAAAAACAATCACTGTCAGGAGGTACTTATATGAAGAATTGTACTAAAATTTCTTTGGCGAAAAACCACTTAACACTATTTAGTTATTGGATATTCGCAATTGTAATTGTGTTGCTTCAATCTTCCGCATTAGCTCAACCCTTAGATCAAAATTTTCCAGTAACCAATGGAGGAATTGATGTAATGCATCAGGACGGAAATACTTTATACATAGGTGGATATTTTAACTATGTAGGTCCAAACACCGGACGCGGAGTGTTTCTCGATATTAATTCAGGTAGCTACGATGCTAATTTTCCTAAAGTTAATGGAGATGTTTATGCTTGTATTAGTGATAATAAGGGAGGATGGTATATAGGAGGTACTTTTACAAAGGTTGGTAACTCATACCGTAACAATATTGCTCAAATTCTTTCTGATGGAACAGTATCAAATTGGAATCCAGGAACAAATGGTTCGATCAGAACTATTGCATTAAATGGTTCTACAGTTTATTTAGGCGGTTGGTTTACTCAAGTTGGTGGTGTCGGAAGGGATTTTGCTGCTGCTGTTGATGCAAACACAGGGGCAACTACCAGTTGGAATCCGCAACCCGATGGAGCAGTTTGGTCAATAGTTGCAACAAATGATGTTGTTTATGTTGGTGGGTCATTTTTAAACATAAACCCCTCCTTGGTACCTAGAAGCAATTTAGCTGCAGTGAATGTTTCTGATGGTGCTGTAACTAGTTGGAGCTGCGACGTTAGTGCATATGATTTTAATTTGCCTTTTGCTGTTTATGGTTTAATGTTACAAGATAATGATTCAACGCTCTACATTTGGGGTAATATAAATACAATTGGTGGTACGGGGAGAAAAGGAATAGGGAGGGCTAATACATATCTATCGAATTCAATTCAATCCTGGAATCCTAATGTTCTTGCAAGTGCTTCATTCACTACACCAGGTTTAGTTTATACAGTTGCTGTTTCTGGTGATACTGTTTTTATTGGTGGAAAATTTACCAGAATAAGAACTACTTCGACATTAAGAAATAGAATAGCGGCTGTTACCAAAGCGGGTACACCAACTGCATTATCCTGGAATCCAAATATTTCTGCTGATTGGTACGATAATTCAGTCTCCAATCCACCAGAAGTATTTAGTCTTGAAGTCTCGGATTCTCTTGTTTATGCTGGAGGTACATTTAACTTAGTTGGAGGTAATCGTCGCCACAATTTAGTTGCTATAAATCGTAGTGACGGTTTAGTCTCAAGTTTTGATCCTCACATTGCAGATTATTCTACCATTGCTTCAGAAAATGGTGTTTATACTCTGCTACTAAATAATAATAAGATATTCGCTGGTGGAGAATTTCCTTCAGTTAATGGTGTAACAAGAAAAGCTATCGCAGCAATAGATTTGTTAAACAATACAGTTACGGATTGGAATCCGAATTTAAACACTGAATGGGGCTGGGACCCTACAGTTTCAACAATAGCTCATCATGGTTCAAATGTATTTATAGGTGGTGATATAGATAGTGTGGGTAATAAATATCAGAGAGCATTTGTTACAGTTGATAAAACCACAGGACTACCAACTAATTTTCTTGCGTCATCAACTTTTAATACATTAGTTACATTATTAAAAGTGCAGGATGATAAACTTTATATTAGTGCTAACTTTTCATCAATTGGGGACTCTGTAAGAAATAGACTTGCGTGTGTTGATCTTTTAACGGAACAAGTTACTGCCTGGAATCCGCAGATAGGTGGTTTTTCTGGTTTTGAAACAGTTTATTCAATTGCTTTTTCTGGATCAACAATTTATTTTGGTGGTGGTTTCGAAACTGTACAAGGAGTTTCGCGATCAAGATTAGCAGCGGTAGATGATGTATTTGGTATCCCAACATCCTGGGACCCCAATATTGGAAATGCTTCAGGTTTAGCGGCATATAATTTAGAAATAGCTAACTCTGCAGTTTACTTAGCAGGAACGTTCTCTCAAGTCGGTTCAGAGTTTAGAAATGGTCTTGCCTCAATTGATTTCAATGGAAATGTTCTTCCGTGGAATCCCAATGTTATTCATTCTTTTGACAATGCAAGAGTATATGATATTGATATAGCTGGTTCAACATTATACGCTGGTGGTAATTTTACATCTGTAAACGGCTTACCAAGAAGGGGCATAGCTGCAATTGATATAAATTCTGGGACTCCCACAAATTGGATTCCCGCTATTCTGGGTGAACTACATTCTGTAATAGTTAATCAGGCAGATAAGAATGTTTACTTAGGTGGATATTTCGAAACAATAAATGATGATCCCGCGTATTGCTTAGGAAGTTATATGGATCAATCTATTACTGGTTCAACAACATTCCAATTAACAGTCACGGTAGACGATAGTTGGAACTTAGTTTCAATACCTGGTCTGCATCCTGTTAATCAAAATGTTGATACATGGTGGTCAGGAAGAGATCTTACCACACCAGTTTATAAATATGCAAACGGGTATCAGTCAGTAACTACAGCAACTCCAGGTGAAGGTTATTGGCTATTTCATAATGGTGCAAACACATACAACACAGGAGATGAGTGGCCTGTAGGCGGCATCAACCTGGTGCCAAACAATCCTATAACTGCAGCAAGCGGCTGGAACCTGATAGGCGGTTATGAGAATACAGCAGCAACATCCGGTGTAACAACAACACCTGCAGTGCTAATAACAGGATCATTCTACCAATATATTCCAAACACAGGCTATCAGACAGCAACAACACTAACGCCAGGTTATGGTTACTGGGTAGAACTAACAGGTGCAGGCTCAATAAATATACCTTCAGCTTTAGAGAAAACAACGAACACATCAGCAAATAAAATAAAAGAGAACTGGGGAAAAATTATAATAAGCGATGCAGCAGGAAAAAGCTACACACTGTATTCAACAAACGAATCGTCAGAACTAAATTCATTTAATCTACCTCCATTACCACCGTCAGGATTATTTGACGTTAGATTTGGTTCACAGAGATTTGTAGAAGATTTGTATTCAAGTTCAAACACAATCGACTTAAATGGAGTAACATATCCTGTAACTATATCAGTTGAAGGTATGGATTTAAATCTTGAAGATGCAATTGATGGTTCAAAAGTAAACACAGTTGTAAAAGATGGTAACTCCTTTGCCCTATCTAACAGCAGTGTTAATGTACTTAAAGTATCTTCGGAGAATATCGTTCCAATAAAGTATTCATTAGACCAAAACTATCCAAATCCATTCAACCCAACAACAACAATAAAGTTCTCTCTTCCTGAGGTTAGCGATGTAAAACTTTCAATTTACAATACTATCGGACAAAGAGTGGCTGTGATTGTTAACTCAACAATGGATGCAGGTTCATATTCAATAAACTGGGATGCATCAAATGTGGCTTCTGGTTTATACTTCTATGAACTGAGGACAAAGAACTTTACGTCAGTTAAAAAAATGATGCTATTAAAATAAAACTTCCTGAATGAAATAGTTAGTTAAAATCTGCCCCGTTTCCTTTCATAAGGAGACGGGGAAGTATTCAGAACTCCATCAAAATTTTATTAATTTTTTAATCAAAGAGGTGTTAAATGAGTAGACTATTTTCAATATTTGTAGTGTTGTTATTGTTAGTAGGGATCAATGACATATACTCCCAGGCTCAAATCGATATTCCAATTACTATAAGCAATAATGCAACAGTACCTTCATCAACAAATATGTTTGTTGGATTGGATCAAACAGCAACATCAGGTCTTGACCCTGCATTAGGCGAAGCAAATTTACCCCCATTACCTCCGGCAGGTGTTTGGGATGCAAGGTTTACTCTTGGTGCTCAAGCATCTTTGCGTGATTATCGGAATGTCCCTTCTTTCCCATTCACTGGCAGCATAACCCACAATTTAACGTGGCAGCAACAAACTGGTGGATCATCAGTTACTATTAATTATAATGTACCTGTAAATGCAGTAATAACCATCCAGGATGTATTTGGTGGTGTTGTCTTTAATAGTGGACCTCAGACAGGAACAGGATCATACACAATTACTGCTTCAGCAACTTCCGCAAATATTATAATGGCTTATACAGATATAGTTCCTCCCGAACCTTCATTTTCTATATCACCTGTATCTCCACTTATAATTGCACCAACAGTAGTTGGTTTATCGAATAGTGCAAACGTAACAGTAAGTAACACCGGTACATTGGCATTGGACATAAGCAATATTACATCTTCAAATGCACAATTTACATTTACACCAAATACTTTTCCAGTAAGCATTGCTGCTGGTGGGCATCAAATATTTGTTGTTACATTTACTCCAACTGCAAATGGAAATCAATCAGCTGATTTAACCTTTACACACAACGCTGCTGGTTCACCAACATTATATACTGTCCAGGGTGTTGGATACACGCCAGCTCCAGTTTTTGGTGTTAGCCCTGCGTCATTAAATTTTGGTTCTGTAAATGTTGGTGAAAATGCAGTATTACCGTTTACAGTCAATAACACAGGTGATGCTCAATTAACATTAACGAATATTGTTTCGTCGGATGTACAGTATACATTTGCACCTAACGCATTCCCGATTGATATTGCTGTAGGCGGCAATGTGGTATTTAATGTTACCTTTACTCCTTCAGGAGCAGGTACTCAGAATGCTGAATTAACATTCACACACAATGCAGCTGGTTCACCGTTTTTATATTCTCTGACAGGTAACGGCGTAACCACTGCACCAATTTTTGCTATCAATCCTGTTTCATTAGATTTTGGTCAGGTATCAGTTGGCGGTAGTTCAACTGTGCCAGTAACGGTAAGCAATACAGGAAATGCACAATTAGTATTGTCAGGTATTGTTTCAACTGATCCTCAATTTACGTTTGCACCAAACACATTCCCGGTTAATATAGCTGTAGACGGCAACGCAGTAATTAATGTAACATATACTCCAATAGTTGCAGGTCCTGTAACTGGTAATTTAACCTTCTCACACAATGCTGAAGGATCACCATCTACATTAACATTGCAAGGTACGGGTCGCACACAGGGTGGTTCATTAGAATTTGTGCAACAAACAAGAACATTATATGACGGAACTACAAACAATCAGGATGCAATAGTTTTAAGAGGCTATACAGGTCAACCTTTAAAAGCTTTGCAGTTTGATCTTATACTTGGCAAAGCAAATCATAAATTAATATTAAACTCCGTTAGCAGAGGTGATGGAATTCCAGCGTCTGATTTTTCTTTCGATTATCAAGTTTATCCGGGACCAATACAACCCGATGGTTCACATCGAGATAGTATAAAAGTTGTAATACTTGGAAACACAGATAACGCAATATTGCCCGGAACTTCTGATGTAGAAATAATGAAGTTTTCTTATGACGTAGTAAGTATTACAGGCAATTCAACTACAACATCTAACGGTTTTGAAAATGTATTTGGTGCGACAGGTACTCCGGTAGTAAATGCTAATATTACTGCTGGACCGGATGAAGGACTTACCATCTACAATGGAACAATTAACGGTTTGTTGGGTGACGTTAATCTTGATGATAACGTTGACTTACTTGATATTCTTACAATGATTGACTATATACTTGGAAGGATAACATTAACAGGTCAGGCATTTACAAATGGCGATATATCTCCCTGGATTGCCCCGGCCCCTCTTCCGTCACCTGATGGTGTTATTAACGTACTTGATCTTGCAGTATTACAAAACATAGTATTGACAGGGTTATATCCAAATAGTAATCCAGTAAATAGAGCATTGGGTAATCCATTTGTAATTAGCGAATTAGAAAAAATAACTTCCGGTATGGATGCTAAACTTACATTCAATTTTTATAAGACTGGTATAACAGTTGGGTTAGAATCAAAAGTTAAAGTAAAAGGTGTACAGATTGAATTAAATGGAGTGAATTCTACAATTCCAACCAATACACAAATAAGCTCTGTTTTTGATCAGAAATTATACTACCAGTTAAATGATTTCTTAAGAACGCTTACATATGACGGGCAATCATTACCATTAGAAGCAGGGACATATCTTCTTGCAAATCTTCCATTTAATCTCAGCGAACCAAAAGATATAGAAATCAATAAAATAATCATTGCTGATGAAAACAATAACGCTTTGCAAAAAGTAGAAGTAGAGATTAAGTACGATGAGGTTCAGGTAGTTCCATCGAATTATTCTCTATCACAGAATTTCCCCAATCCATTCAATCCAAACACAAGTATTCAGTTCTCAATTCCTAAGGATGGTTTTGTAACAGTTAAAGTCTATAATTTATTAGGACAGGTGGTTGCTGATTTACATTCAGGCAATGCCCAAGCCGGTACATATAATTTAAACTGGGATGGAAAAGACAACAGCGGAAATTTTGTAAGTAGTGGAAACTACATATACAGAATAACTGCAGCAGACTTTACCCAATCTAAAAAAATGTTATTCTTAAAATAATTTAATCAATTACATCCATCTCCTTCAGTTATGAGGGAGATGGTTTTATTATCCACATTAAAGGTGTTAAATGAAATTTATTTATTATACTTTCGTAATATTATTTATGACAACTGGTCTTTATTCGCAATCAGATTCAATACCAAGAGTAAAAGAATTTGTTGTTGTTAGTAATGATGTTGGCAGCTCAACTGTTTTAGAATTTGGATTGGATTCACTTGCAAGTGATAATTTTGACTTCCAGTTCGGTGAGGCAAACTTACCTCCATTACCGCCACCAACAGCCTGGGATGCCCGATTACTTTTACCGGAAGGTGGATTTAGTGGAGTTAAAAGTTCGCTTAAAGATTATAGAAATGCACCTTCGTTTCCTTTTACTGGAAGTAAAGAGTATAGAATACAATATCAGGTAGGTTCGGGTACTACAGTTACAATAAAGTGGAATCTTCCACCTCAGATAACCGGGCTATTACAGGATATAGCTACTGGAACATTAATAAATGTTCCGATGTTTGATTCAGGCAGTTATACAGTTGCTCAGCCAATAAATTTTAACAGACTTAAAATGACTATTGACTATCAAGGTGTTATCCCGGTCGAATTAGTTTCTTTTGTTGCAATTGTGAATGGGAGTAAAGTTAATCTTACCTGGCAAACTGCAACAGAGTTAAACAACACAGGGTTTGATATTCAAAGGAAATCTGAAAATACAGATTGGCAAAAAATTGGTTTTGTAAATGGCTCAGGAACGACAACTGAAGCTACTAACTATTCTTATGTTGATAATCCTCAATCAAACGGACTTGTTCAATATCGTTTGAAACAAGTTGACTTTGATGGTACATACGATTATTCTCAAGTAGTGGAAGTTAATATCGGAGCACCTGCTAAATTTGAATTAGCACAAAATTACCCTAATCCGTTCAATCCAGTAACAAGCATTTCATTTTCAATTCCTTCTGCTTCTAGTGTAAAGCTAACAATCTATAATCAGATTGGTGAAAAAGTTGCAGAATTACTAAATGAAAATTTAGAGCCTGGTGTTTATAGTTATAACTGGAATGCTTCCAAGCAAGCATCAGGAATTTATTTCTACGAGCTTCAGGCAAATGAGTTCAAATCAGTAAGAAAAATGACATTAATTAAATAAATTATTTAAGGACGAAGAGAAATGAAATTGGTTGAAGTTCTTAGTAATTAAAAAAATATTGGAACTTTTCCCTGATATTCTTTATGGTAGCTTTGATTCTCTCTGATCATTCTTTCAATGAATTTGCAGGTACACTATCATAATTACTCAGTTGATATTTCAGAAATTAATGTTAATGACAAACTATTTTCTTTCCATTAATTCAATTTTCAAACTATTTCCAGGAGGTTCTATGTTCAAATCTTTTCATAGAATTTCAATTATGATAATACTGGTGCTTATTACATTGAGTGTAAATAGTATTGCTCAGATTCTAATTGAAAGAAAAGTATCTAATGGCCCAATCCCAAATTCAATAAAGCATGAAAAATATCCTGATTTTTCAGGCAATGGAAATATTGAGGCCACAGTAGGTTTCGGATACGCCAATATTGCCTTAACTTCACTTTCTCTACCAATGCCTGCAGGAACTCCCATTACTCCGCTTACTTCATATACTTTTCCAAATGCAACCTTTGCATCTTCGATGGTTAAGGGTGGAGATGGTAACTATTATATAACTACAATAGAACCAGCACTTTACCAGATGGATCCAGGGACTGGTATAATCACACTTCATGGAACAATAACTGGTTTGGGTGCGGATCAACCAAATGGTATTTCATATAATCCTGCAAATAGTACTTATTATATGGTATCATCAAATAACTTTTTTACAATTGATATTAGTACCCGAATTGCAACACTTGTTGGTGCTTTAAACAATACCGATGGCGCTATGGTAGATCTTTGTTTCGATGCCAGCGGTACATGCTACGCATATGATGTTGGTTTAGACAATGCTTATACAATAAACATTGGAACAGGAAATGCCACTTTACTTGGTCCTATTGGATACGATGCTAATTATGGTCAAGGAATGGCCTATGATTTTGAAACATCAACTATTTATTTAAGTGCATTTAATGGCACAACAGCAACTGGCCAATTAAGAACAATGGATCCTGTAACCGGTGCAACTACTTTAGTTGTGGACTGGGGATTTGAACAAATTGCTCCTTTCGAATTGAATACACAAGTTTGTCCAGTTGGTTCTGCATTTAACCCAACACCATCTAATGGAACAACAGGTGTTAATACTAACGCACCAGGAAATGCAACCTGGACAAACGGTGCTGGAACTTCTCAAGTAGAAGTTTTCTTGGGTCCTGCTGGAAATGTTGTTTCAGTCTATAGCGGTGCATCTATCACATCTTTGGCAATACCTTCTCCATTACTTTACAACACAACTTACGAATGGCGCGTTGTATGTAAGAACGATACTTGTAGTGGTGCTCCAGTTGCAATATGGTCATTTACAACAGTACAAGATCCATTTTATACCGAAGTAATAGATACATTATATCCACAAGCAGCTCAATACTGGACAGGTTCCACAGATGGAACGAACAAAACAGATGGCGAAGTACGTGGTGCAAATACACAAGATGGTTGGTTTACATTTGATGTAAGTTCAATTCCAGATGCAGCTACTATTATGTCAGTTAATTTTAATGGATATGTTAATTCAGCAAACTGGCCATATTGGAGTGCAACTCCATTACCTGGATTAAATCCATTAACAGCAACAGCTTCTGAATTAAAGACAGCAATTCAAGCAAATTCCGGAACAACTTTAGCATATTTATTTTCCAATGAATCTGGCAGTTTTACAACAGGCTGGAAGACTTATCCATTAGCTGGAACAGTTAGTGCAGATCTTCAAGCAGCATTAGGCCAAGGCTGGTTTGCAATGGGCATGGATTCCCGTGATAACAGTGCGAACTTCTTTATCAATTGGGATGGCTGGTCCCAGACAAATGTATCTTACATTGTTGTTCATTATTCCTACATAACTCCAGTAGAATTAACCTCATTTGAAGCAACCACAGTTAACAGAAATGTTACCTTAAACTGGCAAACTGCAACAGAGTTAAACAACACAGGGTTTGATATTCAAAGGAAATCTGAAAACACAGATTGGCAAAAAATTGGTTTTGTAAATGGATCAGGAACGACAACTGAAGCTACTAACTATTCTTATGTTGATAATCCTCAATCAAACGGACTTGTTCAATATCGTTTGAAACAAGTTGACTTTGATGGTACATACGATTATTCTCAAGTAGTGGAAGTTAATATCGGAGCACCTGCTAAATTTGAATTAGCACAAAATTATCCGAATCCATTTAACCCAACAACAAAGATTAAATTTGCTCTTCCCTTAGATTCAAAAGTTGTTTTGGAAGTCTATAATATCGTCGGACAAAAAGTAACAACACTAATCAACAACGAAAGCAAAGAAGCCGGATATCATGAAGTAAATTTTAATGCTTCTTCAGCCGCTGGCGGATTATCAAGCGGAGTTTATCTGTATAAACTAACAACAGAAAATTTTACATCAACTAAGAAGTTTGTTTTTATGAAGTAACACATCTCGTATTAATAAATCTATAAAACTCCATCCTATGGGTGGAGTTTTAAGTTTAGTTGTGTCATTCTGACGGATCCGCCGCGGCGGACAGAATCTTCTCGTTGTTAGAAAATGCTGCATTAAAAACCTCCGAGGTTTTAAAAACCTCGGAGATTTGGATAATTGGGAAACAATAGGTTTTGTTGAGGGTAATGGCAATTTCAAGGAGGTATAGAACAATTTTTCGACAGCCGTGGGAAATCTCTATAGGATGTCCAATTTCTAAAATGTAGGGAACGGTCGCGACCGTTCCCTACAAAAATGGATAATTCTCAGTTAATAATAAATCATAAAACACAGAAAATATAATCCTAAGGAGGTCAATAACTATTTCTCGACAGTCGTTGGAACTTTTGCTTTTCAACTGCATTGCACCTTAAAAAATTGCTCATACAAAAGAAAAAATAATAACCCACAAAACAAGAATACCGAGCATTAATTCCCGTTAAGCAAGAAATACTGTTTGATCCCGACGCGTCGGGAGAGTTTATTTCTTGTAGGGAATTAATGCGGTGCAGTATAATCAACTAGGACGTAAAGCAATTTTTTACAGTGCCTGTTTCTTTTCGTTCTTTTCTTTCGCAAAGAAAAGTACAGGATTTAGAAAGTTTGAAAATCATTCCAAGGAGGTAGATGATCATTTCTTGACCGGAGTTATGTTAGATAAACTAAATTCCACAATATTCTAATTTTGTTTTCTGCATAAGCGTTCTGCTTACTATTAGTTTTTTGGTTTTACTACATCATCTGTCGAGAAGTGGTTCTGTAAATCTACCTATTTATGTAAGGTTCAGTCCAACTTCAGCACAATCCTACTCCGATAACATTTCTCATAATAGTACCGGTGCTACATCACGCAATGTTAATGTTAGTGGAAATGGAATTACAACTACTACTCCAACAATTGCAGTGAACCCAAATTCCATTGAGTTTGGAAATGTTACAATTGGACAGAGTGTAAACCGGTCATATTTTGTTTCAGGCAGCAATTTAACTTCAGTCTTAAATATACAAGTACCAGTAGGAGCATTTCGAATATCTACAAATAGTGGTTCTGATTGGACAAATAGTTTAACACTTAGCGGGAGTAATATAAACCAAAATATTTATATAAAATTTTGTCCTACATTTATTCAGCAATATCCCGGTAGTATCATTCATACAAGTAGCGGTGCTTCATCTACAAGTCTTTCTATTAATGGAAGCGGAATATTTGCTCAATTGACTGAACAAACATCAATATCTATAATTGGTGTATCCTCGAGTTCAGTTGCGAGAAGGTGTATTCTGTCTCAGGCAGCGCATAGAATTCAAGCAACCTTTTATAGAGCATCTTGTTGGTCATTGGAATGGCTGTGGCAGAGAGTTGTAATAAGGCATTCATGACCCGAAGAATTCGTTTGTCTTCAATCCTGATTCCAGGGATTCTTGTTTTACCTTTGATGACGGGTTGAGAAAGCGTCTCCGAAGCCAGCATTTCGGGAACCACCTGCATGACGGAACTTTGGTGATAGAGATACCGGTCGGTAATGTCGGCTAAGGTTTCTTTGATGACGGGAAGATTGTCGAGACTTTTCCCGATGCCTAAATCCCGAAGATTGTTTGAGGTTGCCTCCGTGCGCAAGTAGTTAACGAACTTGATATATTGTTTCACAAAGCCGTTTTTGAAATACGAGCGAAGTACAAAATATCCCTGATTACTTTTTTCCAGTGTATGTTGTAGTTTTCCTTTTAATCGTTTGGTAATCCTCTTGCCAAAGAGCCGTGAGATGGAGGAGGCTTGTAAGAGCAAGAGTCCGAGTTGACAAGCCGATTGGAATAAACGGGTTATCGGGAAATGCTGATAAAAAATGATATTCTTACAATATTCCACCTGTGCCAGAGAATAGCTTCGGTCAAGATTCATTTCCTTGCGTTCGTGTTTGGAAAATTTCGGAGCAAGAAGGAACGTCCAATAATTTAACCGCTCAGTAATGATCTCATGGTTGAGTTCATCGGCTGCCTGCTGAAGCACTTCGGGATGTTCCACCGACAAAAAGGCATTATCATTCTTTGTAAAGCGTTCATTTCTTTTCTTCAAGTTTTCGGCAATATAATTATGACCGTTCAGATATGCCATTGCCGGGAAGGGAAAGAAGCTACCTATTTCCAAAGACATGGGACCCAAGACGGGATCGATAAGATAAAAATAGTAAAACGTATACCGTTGAAATGTTTTCCTCAAGAACATGTGGTTTTTATCTTTGGTTGGATACTTGGGTTTGCTGATTCGATACGTTACTCCTTGTTCCATACTTTTGATGATATAGTAAACTCCCGGAAGCGATTTTCTTTGGGCGCGTTGCAGGCAGGGTAACACCTGATCTTCTTTCCTTTTGGGCTTGCCGTTTTCTTTTTCTGCCCAGACTATTGGGATTTTTCTGTTTTTTGCATAGCTTTCCACCCATCGTTGGTAAACATCCGTTCGTTGCCGCAGGACTTCTTTGGTAATAACAACAACGTTATTTACCTTCTTAAAAAAGTGAACAACATTTGCTTCCCACAAAAGGTGAAGCAGATAACAATTGATAACGATGCGGTCAAAACAGTGGTATTGAAATTTGATTGATTTTGTAAAATACGTTTTTTCGGGCTCCATGGGTTATCCTTTTTTTTTATCAACTAAATTTAGTGATAACTTTTTGGAGCCTGAAATTTCAAATATCTTTGGCTAGAGATACAACCTGGTATCAAGTCTGGTATGATGATGATTCGAGCTTAGGATTAAAATATGACCTTGCTGAATCTAAGAATTATAAAGGTATCGGTATGTGGGCTTTGGGATATGACAGAGCAAAACCTCAACTTTGGAATGAAATTGAGAAACGATATAAGCCTTTATCGGCAGCACAAAATAATAAAACTATTTCGGATGAACGTGGATTTATGCTTCACCAAAATTATCCCAATCCTTTTAATCCATCAACAAAAATTAAATTTCAAATACCAAACGGAGTTGAACAAGGTTTAACAACAACGCTAAAAGTTTTTAATACCTTGGGTGAAGAAATCTTTACAATCCTAAATGAAATACTTCAAAACGGCAGCTATGAAGTTGACTTCAATATTAAACAAAATGAAAATCTTCCATCCGGTATTTATTATTATCAATTGCGTTGTGGTAATTTTGTAGAAACAAAAAAAATGATTCTGTTAAGATGAGAATACTTGATTGTAAGAAGTCTAATAAAATATGGCAGGAAATAAATTCATCAATATTATTTAGATAATTTTTATGTCCAGACTTGAAAGAGGATTCACACAAATTTATACCGGCAATGGCAAAGGACAAACAACTTCAGCAATTGGACAAGCAGTAAGAGCCGCCGGATATGGATTAAAATCTTTCATAATTCAATTTATGAAGGAATATCCTTACAACGAATTGAATAGCTTAAAACTGTTAAACGAATTTATTACAATCGAACAATACTGCGGTGATGATTTTGTCTACAAAAAAGAATCAGCTCCCATTGAAGAAATTGAAAAAGCAAAATTTGCTATTAATAAAGCTATTCAAGTGATGAACTCAGGCGAATATGATCTGGTGATTCTTGATGAAGCTTGTGTTTCGGTCTATTTCGGATTACTAACTACAACTGATTTATTAAATGTAATTAAAAATAAACCAGCGCAGGTAGAGTTAATATTAACCGGTCGTTATTGCCCCGATGAGTTGATAGCAGCGGCGGATCTTGTAACTGAAATGAAAGAAATTAAACACTACTACACCAACGGTATACTTTCACGTAAAGGAATTGAATCGTAGTCACATTTTTATTTTATTGTATCCTTTATCAAGGAACGGTTGCAGTTTCTCAAGCCACAATATTTCAAGAGTTGATAAATCATCGGTATAATCATAATCGGTACCTTCCTTAGGTTCGAGGTAATCGATGATTTCAAATAAAAATTTGTCTTCTCCAAATTTATTAAATTCGTGCTGGAGCTCAGAATTCATATGACTACCGTGTTTGAGTTGAAACTTAAAGCTGTTTGCTTTACCGTGTAAATTCTTACTGCTTCCAACTAAAATCTTACCATTAACAATGTTTCTAATTTGGTAAATCCCCATTGGAGGTAAAGTCTCTTTATATTTTTGTCTCACTAATATAGACAAGGAGGGAATAGCTCTGTGCGTGCTGAATCTTATACTTTACAAATAAGTAAAAATGCAGGGTTCACGACATTAGTTTACAACGATTCAACAATTGTCGATACAGCTAAAATTATCACTCAACTCGATATTCATACAATACACTATTGGCGTGTATTTGCAAAAAATATCGGTGGTATTAGTGATACATCTTCAGTCTGGAATTTCAGAATGTTGGGGACAGCAACCACTGTAAATCTTGTTTATCCTCAAGCAGATGAAAACAATATTCCGGTAAACTTAAACTTCACCTGGAATAAAGCCTCTAATTTAGAAAATAGTATGTCCTACTGGTTTGAATTAACTCTTGATACATCGGCTGCGGTTACAATCAGAGATACCGTTCTTACTGATACACTTAAAGCCGTTCAAAACTTACAAAATGATAAGTATTATTATTGGCGGGTTAAGGGGAAAAATGTTGTTGGTTGGGGTGAATTTTCAAATTGGAGAAAGTTCAAAACAATTGTTCCTATTCCGGGTATCTCATTATTAAGCAGCCCTTTTAACAATGCTGTAGCAGTGCAACTTAATCCTAAGCTAATATGGAGAAAAGTTCAGTATGGAGAAACTTATCAACTGCAAGTATCAAAAGAGTCATCTTTCGGAACCATGATTTTCAATGACACTACTCTAACTGATACAACAAGACTACTTCCAACACTTTCAAATTATACACAATACTATTGGCGTGTAAAAGCTGTGAATGTTGGAGGCGAGAGCAACTGGAGCGAGGTATGGAACCTAAATCCTCTATGGTGAGTTTGGTTTTGTTATTTTATAAAGTAACAAAATTTTTGTCGGATAATCAGTCTTCACTCTTAAACATACATTTTAACCTTACTACATTACTCTCATTAATGAGAAAAACACTCTTAAATCTATTAATATTTAACAATTGACAAACAATATTTTCTTTGAAATCAGCCTAAAAACGCAATATTTCAATTTTCGTGTGGGCTGTATCACACGCCTAAAATACTTCTTGATTTTGCATCTCATCTTGTCGTATTTTCACAATCATTTTCTGATTACTCACCGCTGAAAATAGAA
>Ga0351877_1021_pt2 | contig 52091 bp, 50 predicted proteins | sample BONcelFGM3001D13_FD_206775 | JGI IMG/M metagenome (GOLD analysis project Ga0351877, IMG submission 206775) | Enriched cells from coal bed in the Powder River Basin, Montana, United States - BONCAT cells FGM rep3 HSBNCT.FGM.300.1.D13 ...
TTAAATTTTGTGAGGGTACAAAAGAACCTCCCATCATTAATACAGAGGATCTCTCAATTTATTATGGTAATTTTCGGGCAGTTAAAAATGTTGATATGCAGATTGCTCCAAAACAAATAACGGCAATTATTGGCCCATCTGGTTGTGGGAAGAGTACTGTGTTGCGGGCATTTAATCGTATGAACGATTTCATCCCGACTTGTCATGTAACGGGCAAAATTACATTTCATGGTCATAATATCTATGCAGATGATGTTGACCCGGTGTTGGTGCGACAAAAAATTGGAATGGTTTTTCAGAAGCCAAACCCTTTTCCAAAATCAATTTTCGATAATGTTGCCTGGGGTTTAAGAATTAATGGATTAAAAGGCGATTTGAGTGAACCTGTTGAACAGGCTTTGCGGCAAGCTGCCCTTTGGGATGAAGTCAAAGACCTGTTGAAGAAATCCGGGTTATCCCTTTCCGGCGGCCAGCAGCAGCGGCTTTGTATCGCCAGGGCATTAGCCGTAAAACCGGATATCATTCTGATGGACGAACCCTGTTCCGCGCTTGATCCTATTGCTACTTTGAAGATTGAAGATTTAATGCGCGAATTGTCCCATGACTATACAATAATCATTGTTACACATAATATGCAGCAAGCCGCACGAGCGTCAGATAATACAGCATTTTTCACCATGGATCCAGATCGTGCTGGTGTAATGGTAGAATTCGGTGAGACCAGTCAAATCTTTACTAATCCGCATGATAAACGGACGGAAGATTACATCACCGGGCGGTACGGCTAAAAAGATCAGATGACGGAGAGCCAGGTGACCTTATGACGAGAGAATTATTAATCCGCCAGTTCAAGCAATTGCATGATGAAGTCCTAATACTTGGCAGTATGGTTGAACAGGCAACATTTAATGCGATTACCACCCTGAAAAATAGGGATGTGCATGCAGCTCGTTTAGTTTATGACGATGATGCTTCCATTAATGATAAGCGTTTTGCCATTGAAAATGCTATTATCATTACCATTGCCACTCAACAACCCATGGCGCATGACCTGCGCATGTTGACAGGTATTCTTGAGATCATTACTGAATTGGAACGCATCGGTGATTATGCCAAAGGAATTGCCAAAGTAACTATTCGATTGGCTGATGCTGATCTACCAATTCCAATAAATAAAATTGAAAAAATGGGTGAAATGGGTGTTGATATGTTGCATCGGGCATTAAGCGCTTTCGTAGATGAAAATGCCCAGATCGCCAGCGCAATACCGGCAGAAGATGATGCGGTAGATGCTCTTTATAACGAGATTTACCATGAACTGGTACGAGGGATGATTGCCGATCCACGTCTGATTGAGTCCATAACCTTATTAATGTGGGTTGTTCATAACCTGGAACGACTGGCAGACCGTGTTACCAATATTTGCGAACGAACCGTATTCATTGCCACCGGTGAATTGATGGAAATGGATATGTCTGATGATGAGGATAACGAATAGCCAAAATGCTATAATGCAATATCAATTTATTTGCTTTGATAAAAGGCAGGAGACTAATGTTATCTTCCGGTAACTATAAAGGGAAACTTATTGTCGTTGAAGGTATCGACGGCAGTGGTAAATCAACTCAGATTGATTTACTGCACAAATGGTTGTTATCCAAAGGGCATTCTGTTTATTTCAGTGAATGGAATAGTTCCGAACTGGTGAAGTCAACCTCTCGTATGGCAAAGGATAAGAAGATGTTCACGCCGACGACGTTTAGCCTGATGACGGCGACAGATTTTGCAGATCGTTGGGAGCGTTACATCTTTCCATTATTGAAAGCCGGCGGAATTGTGTTGGCTGATCGCTATGCCTTTACTGCCTTCGCCAGGGATGTTGCCCGCGGTGTTGATCCGCAGTGGGTCAGGAGTCTTTATTCTTTCGCCCCCATGCCGGATTTAACACTTTATTTCCGTGTTCCACTGGATGTAGCGGTTGATCGCATACTTTCCAGCCGGGCAAAAATCAAATATTATGAAGCCGGTATGGACCTGGGCCTTTCAGATAACAAAGTTACCAGTTTCCGCCTCTTCCAACAACGGGTTATCGATGAATACGATAAGATGGTGGATGAATTTGGCATGACCGTTGTGGATGGAACTGAACCGGTCCAAAAAGAACAAAAATACGTCAGGCAGTTGGTTACGAAAATGTTACGTGGTTGGAAAGGCCTGCCCAATCCATTTGCCCGTACCCGCCGTCGATCTGCGGTATCTGTATAAAAGGAAGGGATAAAATGCATACAGCAGAATTTTACGGTGCGGGGTTTCCATATAATCCGCTGAAGGAATTGGAAGGCAAACTGATTGTTCTGGAAGGAACAGATGGGGTTGGACGCTCAACCCAGATTCAACTCTTGCGCCGCTGGTTGGAAGATGAAGGGTATGCCGTTAGCGATACAGGTTTACACCGTTCTCCACTAACACAGGCCGGGCTTGAATCAGCCAAAAACGGGCATACATTGAGCCCGCTGACCATGAGCCTTTTTTATGCCACTGATTTTGCCGACCGCCTGGAGAATCAGATCATCCCGGCATTGAAAGCCGGTTTTGTGGTGCTTTCGGACCGCTATTTCTTTTCTGTCATCGCACGGGATATTGTGCGTGGCGCAGACCCTGACAGGGCGCGCTCAATCTATGGATTTGCTTTAAAACCTGACCTGGTCATTTATATGCGGTCTGACGTGGATGCCTTGATTGCCAGGCTGGTGCATGGCCGCGGATTTGAATACTGGGAGTCCGGCATGGACATCCGCTGTGCTGACAATATTTATGACAGTTTCATCAATTACCAGGGGCGTTTGATCGAGCAATTTGAAATGATGGCTGATGAATTTGGTTTTGTCAGCGTGGATGCCACCCGTCCGATTCAGGCTGTGTTTAATGATTTGCGGACGCAAATAAAAGGGCTGCTCGAACAAGATACCAAATAATTTCCCATAAGGTCAATTGATATCCAATTGATCTCCGGTTTACGGTGTTTTTTTAGGAGATAAAGGTGAAGCGAAAACCGGACGAGAGTATTCGTATCTATGCTGCAGGTTTGATCCTGCAGCAACTGGATTCTTTGGCAGCAGAAATCAATGGTGTTAAAGCTGCCAAGGATATTGAAAACGTGCATCGCATGCGGGTCTCATCCAGACGTATCCGCGCAATACTGGAAGTTTTTCAGGATTGCCTGCCATCCAAGCGCGGGATAATCTGGCAGAACGGCATAAAGAGTATCACCAAAGCGTTGGGGGATGCACGCGATACGGATGTGCAGATTGAATCGATTACCGGCATTTATAAAGAACTTCCAGACCCGTCCATGCGGCCGGGGATTCGCCGGTTAATTTTGCGTTTGAAACAAAAACGGGTCAAATTGCAGGATCGGGTTGTGGAACGGGTAACTGAATTTGAAAAATCCGGGCTTCAGGAAGAAATGCGAGTTGCTTTTGTAGCCCTGGCCGCAAAAAACAGCCTGGTATACCTTTACACGCCTGAATTGTATAAACTTTCATTTGAAAAAATCCAGGCAGCCTATAAAATATTTACATCCTTTGAGGATGAAATTATGGATCCGCAGAAGATAGAAGAACTGCATGCCATGCGGGTGGCCGGTAAGAATTTCAGGTATATTTTGGAGTGTTTTTCTGCATTGTATTCCAATGGACTAAAAGAACCGGTTAACACTATGAAAAACGCGCAGGATCTGCTGGGAAATATCCATGATTGTGACATGTGGACGCTTGAATTGCCGGATTTTCTCGAAAAGGAACATAATCTGACCAGGGCATATTTTGGCAATGACCGTTTTACAGACCGGTTCAAGATTGGAATCCAGTATTTAGAGGATTTAAAAAAACAAAACCGGGATGCGTATTACCAATCATTTGTAGAAAAATGGAAACAATGGCAGGAAGAAAATGTCTGGGATAACCTTCTGCAAACCCTGCAAGTTCCTTTCTTTCAGGAAAAAGACATAACCCCTTTGAAATTGATCGAAAAACTTCGTGATGGAGAGACACAATGAAGATAGCTCTGATATCTGATGTCCATGGAAATTTGCCTGCACTGGAAGCTGTTTTGGCTCATGCTGGCGAGATGAAAGCCAAACAGATTTGGAATCTCGGTGATTCGACCGGTTTTGGGGCGTTTCCGGATGAGGTGGTTTTGTTGCTGAAGAAGAAAAAAGCCATCAATTTGATTGGTAATTATGATGCCAAGGTATTAAAAGTCCCCCATAAACTTGCAGAATGGAAAGACCATATGGTGCCGGAGAAATGGTTCTCATTTCAATGGACCTACGATCAGCTCTCCCAAAAGAGTCGTGATTACCTGACCGGATTGCCGGAAACTCACAAAGAAGAAATAAAAGATTGGAAGGTTCTTTTTACTCATGGCAGCCCGGATGCAATTGATGAAGCTTTGACGGATGACACTCCCCAGGAACGTCTGCGCGACCTGGCAAAAATGAGCCATGCCAACATTATCCTGTGCGGACATTCCCATCAGGCATTTATGCGTTTTGCCGGAGGTTCCATATTTATCAATCCGGGCAGCGTGGGCCGTCCGTTTGATGGCGATCCACGTGCATCTTATGCCTTATTAACCATCAAGAAACGCAAAGTCGAAGTGGATTTCTTTCGCATTGAATATGATGTTGAAAAAGCGGCTGTGGCACAGGAGCAGGCCGGCTTGCCGCCGGAATTTGCGGAGATGACCCGGCGTGCAGTAAACCTGAAAGATGCAGGTAAAAAAGACTCTGGTGAAGAGAAACTGGATAGTGCGGTGGATGTGCAGAAAGAATCTGCTGAAGTGAAATCCGAAACCAGTCTGGAAAAAAGTCCGGAAAATGAAATTGGAAAGCCTGTTGTAAAGAAGGCCACCCGCAAACCTAAAACAGAGAAACCCAAACCGGAAAAATAATGTCTGATTTTATTGCTGATACGGATCAAACCTCCAAACTTGCCGCTGTCATCGAATTGGCCAGAACCTGCGAATCTGAGTATGAACATGTAACCCATGTTTCAAATTTGACCCTGCGGTTGTATGATGATCTTGCCAGCCTTCACAAGATGGATCGAGATGACCGCTTTTTGCTGCAATGCGCCTCGATTTTGCATGACATCGGCTGGGTGGATGGTTGGAAAAATCACCATAAAGCCGCTCTGCAAATAATTCTTGAAACTCCGATGCTTCCTTTTAATCACCGCGACCGATTGATCATCGGTTCTATTGCCAGGTATCATCGCAAGGCATTGCCCATTCTGGCGCATGACCATTTTGCTGCCATGAACATGGAAGATCGCCACAAAGTCAAAGTGCTGGCCGGGTTTTTACGACTGGCAGATGGCCTGGATAGAACTCATCGCGGGAAAATTCGGGATGTGCATTGTAAAGTCAAGAAACAACGCATAGAAGTTATTTGTGCATCGGCATTTCCGGCAACCGAAGAACAGAAGGGCGGCGTTGAAAAAGCGGATCTGCTTTCTCTGGTCTTCGACAGGGAAATTAGCATAAAAATCAAACCGTTGTTGTGAGCATGTAACTGGCGGATTCTCGTTGCCGTCCTTTTTGAACATATCTTCTCAGAACCCCGCTGGATATGATGAAAGGGCGAGGTTTGGGTTCGGATTGTAAACTACTGTTCAGGGAGGTAAACATGGTGACCTGGGTGCAAGGGCAGACAGCGCAGGGAGATTAAGTATTAGCGTAGTAAATAGAAATGCCGCCCAATATTCAAAAGCCGGTATTTTAATAATAGTGGAAATTAATGATTAAAAATGTAGATTTATCGGGTGGATGTCACCTTGGTTAGTCCTACCGGTTGATCAACATTCATCCCTTTGACCAGGGCCAGGTTCATGGCAAACAACTGCCCGGGAATTACCGATGCCACCGGACTTAACCATTCGGGGACGGAATTCGGGATGGGAAGCGGGGTCTGGGCTTCGTCCAATAATTTAGCATCATTGGAGATGATAATTTCTTCAACTTTGCGCCTGCGCAATTCAGTATGCAATGCGAGAATATCTTCCTGGATTATGCCTTTAGGGGCTATCAGAATGACGGGAAATCCCGGGGTGGCTGTGGCAATCGGACCGTGTCTGAAATCGGCAGAGGAGTACGGTTCGGCAATCACGCTGGATAATTCTTTGATTTTTAATGCAACTTCAAAGGCGGTCGTGTATGAAAAGCCTCTTCCAATAACCGCGCAATGTTGCATATAGCGGTATCGTTCCGCCCGGGTTTGAATTTCGGTCCCCAGGGACAAAGTTTCTTCCAATATCTGCGGCAATTCAAGAACCTGCTGAAAGCGGGTTTCATCATTGGATATGGCGCATGATAATGCCGCCAATCCGACCAGGGCGGATGTGTACGATTTCGTTGCAGCAACCGCCTGCTCCGGTTGGGCATGCAGGGGGATCATTGCATCGCATGTTCGGGCAAGAGGAGAGGTTTCATCGTTGACCAGCGCCAGGGTCGGGCAGCCCTGTCTTTTGGCTTCTTCAATCACAGCATTGATATCAGGGGATTGGCCGGATTGCGAAATACCAATCACCAGGGCTCCTTTTAAATTGGGAGGTGACTGGTAGTATGTATATAAAGAGGGCGTAGCCAAACCGACCTGCAAATGATTAAAATATCCGAACAAGTACTGGGAATATACCCCGGCGTTATCCGAAGTTCCTCTTGCGGCAATAACGATATATTGAAACTTGCCTTCAAGGGATTTTGCGATTGTCCAAATATTCTTTTCTTCTTTTTCCAGCAGTTCTTTTACAACCACCGGTTGTTGGAAAATCTCTTGCTGCAATATCGATTTGTTTTCTGGTTGCATCTTCGCCTCGATTTGAGTGTGATGAGAATGTTATTGCAATTTTATTAATCTTACCTTAATCTTTTTAAAAACAAGAGTATACTTTCGCGTAACTTCAAATTTTAATGTGTGTTTAATTAAATAAATCGACGAGGGAAAATTCAATGATCACAGTAGAACAAATCGATTTGTCCAATAAAAAACAGGTTAATGAATTCATTCAACTTCCATTTCGATTGTATAAAAATCATCCACAATGGGTACCTCCTTTTATCGATGATATCAAATTGATGTTGAATAAAAAGAAACATCCCTTTTACGAACTCAACGACGCCGATTTTTTTGCAGTTTATCGGGATGGAAAGATGGTCTCCCGTGTTGCTGCCATGGAAAATCGATCCTTCAACGACTACCACAAAGTTAAGAAGGCCCAGTTCTACCTTTTTGAAACCGAAAACGATCAGGAAGCGGTCAATGCCCTGTTTGCCAGAGTTTTTGAATGGGCTAAAGCCCGCGGACTGGATACGCTGGTTGGCCCGAAAGGCTTTTCCGCGTTCGATGGTTATGGCATTCAGGTGGAAGGTTTTGAATTACGCCAGATGATGACCATGATGAACTATAACTACGATTATTATCCAAAACTGGTGGAAGCCATCGGTTTTGAAAAAGAAGTTGATTTCGTATCCTGCTATCTGGCACGCGAAAACTTTACCCTTCCGGAGAAAGCACAGGAAATTGCGCGGCGGATTGAAGAGCGTGGGACATTTAAAGTGCTCAATTTTAAAAACAAAGGCCAGATCATCAAGATGGCCCAGCAAATTGGCGAAGCCTACAATAATACCTTTGTCAACAACTGGGAGTATTACCCGTTGACCAAGGGCGAGATCAAACTGCTGCTGGACAATCTGTTATCCGTTGTTGATCCGAAACTGATCAAGATCATCACCTACAATGAAAAGATCGTGGGTTTCCTGCTGGCTTTTCCGGATATTTCGGCTGCATTGCAGCGCCACGGTGGGAAGATCACCCCGTGGGGGATCATTGATTTGCTGCTGGAAATGAAACGCACTAAATGGGTTTCCCTCAATGGCGTTGGCGTTTTGCCGGAATATCACGGACGCGGTGGAGCGGCCTTGATGTATTCTGAAATGGAGAAAACCATCAAGGATTTTGGCTTTGACCATGCAGAATTAACCCAGGTGGCTGAAACAGCTGTTCAAATGCGCAAAGATTTGATCAATGTTGGCGGCCGGGCTTACAAGAATCACCGCATTTACCATATATCAATCTAGTAAAAATAGTTCATCGAGGGCTGCCATTCGAAAGTGGCAGCCCTTTTTTGATTCCCCGAAAAATGATCGTGCTGATGGAACTTAGTGCAAATGCCTGCGCTATGATAATAAATGGAACCACGACCAGGTAGTACCGTTGAAAATTAACGGGTGTAAAAAACATGACAGTTAATATCATGCCGATGGTCATGGTCAAAAATGCGCCTGCCGGATATTTGTTCTTCGCACGGGATGAAAATAAATCGCGAATTAAAAGACCCCATCCGATGATGCTTAATCCCAGAAAAATGGCTCCTGCGATAAAACCACGGAAAAGATTGTTGACCGGGTTTTGATAGTACAAATCGGTCTGTTTCTGGGTGTCCGCTAGATAATTACTGACATCCCCGATAGCCAGGGGCTGTATAAAAACCTGCCCAATTAATATGGCACTTCGTTCCAATGCAGTGAATATGTTTTGATGCTGCCTGCTCATTTGCACGGTCAATTCCGAGCGCAGATCAAGCCCTGTTTGAAGCGCTGGGATGGGTGATTTCCAGTAAACGGGATTAAGCCCCCAGGTGATAAGTAACACGATAGCAGAAAAAATGACTGTCTGAAAAAAGCGATTTATTTTTGATATGCCAACGATTGGTTTGAATACCATATTCAATAGGCCAAAACCTGCCAGAGGAAATAAGGTTTGTTTGGCATTGATTGCCAATCCGACAGGAATAGCTGCCAGCCAGACCCGTTTATCTACACACAGCAAACACCAGACTGATGCGCATAGCAAGCAGATCAGCGCGCTTTCTGCCATGGCGCGGCGGGTGTGAAGTAATATCAGCGCATTGGTTGCGAAGAGCACAACGGAAATTAGTGCTGCCAGCCAGCCTCCCAGTTTTTTTACCGTCATGAATAAAAACAGACAGCTCAACGGAAACATCCAGGCTACTGAATAACGGGCCATTGTAAGTACATCCGCTGATGGTAGCGCACCGGCCTGATCATTTTCCTGCCAGTTTTTGGACCAATCCCAATCTATTGAAGTTGGCGCTTGGCCACGCAGCAGCAAGCCTGTACCGATGAATGTTCGGGTCAATGGAGAATCAATTAAACGGTAGCGTAGTTGATCGTCCTGGAGTTTCACACCGGGAAATGCCAGACTGGAAGGGTCCTGTAAAAATTTCGGGACGTCTGCACTCATATAGATCTGGGTGCTTTCATCCGGATGGATGGGAACCCCGGGAATTCCGGAGAAATAATTCAAGCAAAGGATGAGAAACAAAACCGGAATGAGGAATTTCGTCCAGGGGAAGGATTTCATTTTACGCTACAATAATCAGCATGAAGATATTTTCCCGACCCGCGGGGGATGACCAGGCACCCGGCAAATATGGCATTGCGATGGTTCTCCTGTGCATTGTGTGTATTGGGATTGGGTGGAAAGCTGTCTGGTTGTGGCAGGATGTGTTCCCTTTCAATGCGGATGAAGCCATCACGGGGCTGATGGCCAGGCATATTTTGCAGGGTGCCCGACCGGTTTTCTTTTACGGCCAGTCGTATATGGGGAGTCTGGATGCTTTCCTGGTGGCCGGTTTATTCCGGCTGCTGGGTGATGGCGTGCTTCCCATCCGTATTCTCCAGACAATCCTGTATACCTGTACTATTATAACGACTGCCGCGCTGGGGAAAAGCATAACAGATTCCTGGCGGGTTGGCTGCCTGGCGGCACTTTTTATGGCCGTTCCAACCGTAAATGTTGTGTTATATACCACCGTCAGTCTGGGGGGTTATGGGGAGGCGCTGCTTCTTTCCAACTGCGCCTTCCTGTGCGCGTCGGTACTTTCCAACCGGTTGGTCTCCGGTGCAGCCATTAGAAAGTTGGATTGGTTCCTGGTTGGCCTGCTTGGCTTCATCAGCGGACTTGGATTCTGGGTCTTTGGAATCACCCTGGTGGCAACCATCCCCGCGGTGCTGCAGGTGTTGGCGGTATTGATTCGATCTCATAAGACAACTAGAAAACCATTTTTTATTGCAGCCGTCTTGTTGGCTCTCTTCTTTGTGCTGGGTTCCCTGCCGTGGTGGATGGATAGCCTGCGCAATGGTGTGATGCCGCTCATAAAAGAGTTATCCGGGTCAGCCGTATCGGTTGAAGACGGTAACTGGTTTTCGCGGTCGGCAACCCACCTTTTTTATTTTGTCTTTCTCGGGCTGCCTGCGGCGCTTGGTTTTCGTCCGCCCTGGGAATTCCGGTGGTTGGTGCTGCCATTGATCCCTGTCATTTTGATCGGGTGGGGGGTGGCCTTCGTTATCTTTGTTCGGTTGATTAAAACTACCGCGACCGGTATCCGCAGCAAATGGTACATGCTGCTGGGTTCTGTCGGCCTGCTCATCGCCGGATTTATCTTCACTCCGTTTGGGCTGGATCCCTCCGGCAGGTATTTCTTGCCCCTGGCTGTGCCATTCTCGTTACTGCTTGCCTGGGTGTTAGATTCGAAGTTCAAACAAAAGTGGATCCAGGTATTGGCCATCGTCTTGCTGCTGTTTTTCCATGCGTTTGGAACCTGGCAGGCTGCCGGAAAAAACCCGCCGGGTGTCACCACACAATTTGACGCGGTCTCCTGGATAGATCACCGCTATGACCGGGAATTGATCGGCTTTCTTCAGGCCAACGGTGAATTACGGGGATATTCCAACTACTGGGTATCCTATCCGCTGGCATTCCTTAGCAAGGAAGCTATCATTTTTTCGCCGCGTTTGCCATACCATGCTGATTTGCGCTACACCAGCCGGGATGACCGTTACCCGCAATACACCCAGCTTGTGCAAAAGTCCGATAAGACAGCTTACATAACCACATTCAATCCGGCTTTGGATGAAAAAATCCAGCAGGGACTGGCCGGACTGAACATCACCTGGCAGGAAAAAATTATCGGAGACTATCGCATTTATTATCACCTGAGCAGGGCAGTGCATCCAGTTGAAATTGGGCTGGGAGTCGATGTGCCGGTTAGAGAAGAAAAATGAGCCAACTTGATACAAGCAGTATTCCCGAAAAAGAAATGGCCGGACTAACTAATCTATTGCTGGTGGTGACCCTGCTGCTGGTTTTCCTGATGGCTTCCCGCACTCCACTGGACACGGATATGTGGTGGCATTTGCGCAGCGGTCAGGTTATGGTTGAAAGCGGTAAACCATTACTGACGGATGTGTTTTCCTATACACGGGTCGGGGCAGATTGGACCAACCATTCCTGGTTGGGGGAAGTCCTGCTGTATGGCATTTTCCAGTTGGCCGGCTGGGTGAGTGTTTCTGCATGGATGGGCATCTGCGCGGTGCTGGCTGCCTGGTTTATCTGGATGCAAATCCGCGGCGGAGCTTTTTTGAAGGCAGGATTTGTTTTGCTGGCGAGCGTGGTTTCCGCACCCTTATGGACGCCCCGCCCGCAATTGTTTTCGCTGGTATTTCTGGCCGCTTTGGCCTGGCTGGTAAAAGGTTGGTTGGAAAAGGGCGGCAGGCGCATCTGGTTGATTTTGCCGCTGTTTGTTTTGTGGTCAAATCTTCACGGCGGTTTTGTGCTGGGAATTTTGTATCTGATCACTCTGGCCCTTGGAGTATTTCTGGATGGACTATTCGATGAAAGCGCCATACGGCCGGCCAGACTTAACCAGGCCAAAATTCTGGTTGTTTCAGCTATCGGAGGATATGCAGTGGCAGCCATCAACCCTAATGGCTATAAGATGTGGCTGATCCCATTTGAGACGGTTGGGGTAGGTGTTCTACGGCAGTTTATTCAGGAGTGGGCTTCACCGGATTTCCACAGCCCGGAAGTGTGGCCATTTGCCTTTTTCGTTGTGCTGCTGTTGGTAATCCAATCATTGCATGCCAAGAGGGCGAGCTTTCAGAATCTAATTCCCGGCAGCTTTTTTATCTTGCTGGCTCTCTTCGCCAGGAGGAACATTGCCGCGGCGGCCATGGTGGCAACACCCTGGCTGGTTTCATCCTGGTTGGATGTGATGTCGAATATCAACTTCTCCGCATTTGTCCCGGAGAAGATTCAAGGATATCTGGCAAAATATCGCAGCGCAAAAGCGCCGGGTGCGTCAAACCATTTGACGCACGTACTAAATCTTGGAATTGCCGCCTTCCTGGGTCTGGTTTGTTTCTTCAAATTGGGTGGAGTGACCCACCCGGTGCTGGTGGATGCTTTTATACAGAAATCCTTGCCGGTTGAAGCGGTGGCCTATTTGAAATCGACCCCCAGCAAAGAAGGACGGTTATTCAATACCTATAATTGGGGTGGCTATCTGATCTACAACTACCCGGAACAGAAAGTATTTGTCGATGGGCGCACGGATCTGTTCAGGGACGAGATTTTAGGAGAATGGCTAACCGTCATTCAGGCCGGGGATGGTTGGCAGGCATCGCTGGAAAAATGGGGAGTAACCCGCATTCTCATTGAACCGGACCGGCCGCTGGCAAAAGTTCTGCCCTATAACGGGTGGATCGAGACATACCGTGATAGCGTTGCGGTTGTCTATGAAAAAGCGGCTGATTAGCATGGGTGAAAAAAAGACAGCCTATATCTTCAACGGATTGTTCGGTGCAGGCATTTTCCTGTTTATTCGCCTTTTGTTATTTATTTTCCTGCCGTATGAAGTATTTACCGGCTATGGTGATCTGATCAACTTTTTCCGGGTAGCCCAAATCCCCGGCTGGCCCTATATCAACTACTGGGTGGAATTCCCGCCGTTTTTTCCATTTGTTTCCGAGATGATCTTCCGCCTGTCAGGCGGAAGCGAAGTGTTGTATGTCTATTGCCTGGCCGGACTATTCAGCATATTTGATGCCGGTTCAATTCTGGTTGCCTGGGAATTACTTAAAATCGGGGACCCTGCCGATACCCGTCAAAAGAAACTCTTCCTATATGTATTGATCCTGAGCTTCTTCCCTTATGCCTGGTGGTATTTTGAACCCATGCTGGTCTTCTTTTTTCTGCTGGGGATTTTCTATATCCAGCGAGAAAAACCGCTGCATGCCGGTGCCGCGATTGCCGCCGGTGTTCTACTAAAAGTATTTCCGATATTGATTTTTATTCAAGCCTGGTTAACCAGGCGAAATAAATCATTTTTTATTTCAATAGGGGTGTTTGCTGTTCTGACAGCGGCTGTTTTGGGATTGCTGTGGGGAATGTCTCCTGAATTTACGTCCGCTTCACTGGCTTCCCAGTACGCCAAAGGATCGTGGGAAACTGTCTGGGCCTTGCTGGACGGGAATCTGGGGACGGGTAACTTTGGTGCCTTGCGGGAACGGCTGGATCCACAGTTTGCCTATATTCTGCGCGGAAAGCCTGCTCTCATACCTCCGCTGATTCCCCTGGTGGTGGCGGGTTTGATAGGTCTGGTGATTTTGTTGAAAAGCCAAAATCGGTCAAGTCATGGTCAAATGGCCATGATCGGATTGGCGTGGTGCCTGCTGATACTGGCATCCCCGGGATGGAGCCCGCAATGGGTATTGCTGATCATCCCGCTCTGTCTGCTGGTTTTCCCGCTGCGCCGGGGATTGATCCTCACGGGTTTACTGGTGCTTGTCAATTTTGCGGAATGGCCGATAATCATCAGCCGGGGGCGAAGTGATTTATTATGGATGACCATCCTTCTGCGCACCGCCATCATTATTATTCTTGTTGTTTTATTCGCCAAAATAGGCTTACAGAATTCTGATGAGTCCCGGGGTGAAACATAATTTGGTAATTCCCTGACTGACACCGTCTGGTGCGTTGAATTATAATTTGAGCATCCTTATCAATGGAGTATGGTTTGAGAAATCAAAGAGAATTGCGCAACTGGGTGGCAGCCGTCTTGGGGATCATAATCCTCCTGGTTGGGTTAACCTGGGCAAACCACTTTTACGCGGTGCGTAATCCCGGCGGGAATGACTTTCTGGTGCACTGGATGGGCACCCGCTCCCTGCTGGTGGACGGGATCAGCCCGTACAGTGATGAGGTGGCGGGGCGTATTCAAACCATGGTTTACGGACGTCTGGCTCAGGCCGGGGAGCATCAATTACGGGTAGCCTATCCGTTGTACAGCATCACCTTGTTCTTTCCATTTGCCCTGATACCGGACTTCACTCTGGCACGCGCGGTTTGGATGACGGTTTTGGAGCTCGGTCTTGTAGGATTGGCGATTTTTTCTGTCCGTCTGGCAGACTGGCGGCCGGGTTTTGCAATGATGGTCAGCTTTGTTCTATTTTCTGTCCTCTGGTATCACGGTTTACGGCCGCTGATCAATGGGAATGCGGTGATCCTGGTGGCTTTCGCGGCTGTGGCCGGTTTGACTGCCATTCGTGCCAAAGCCGAGGAACTGGCTGGAGTTTTGTTCGCCTTTATGACCATCAAACCGCAGGTGGCACTGGTCTTTCTCATCTATATAACCTATTGGGGTTTTGTCGGAAAACACTGGCGCATGTTGGGCTGGTTGTTTGGCGCGGTGGCTACTTTGACCTTTGTTTCCACGCTGCTTATCCCTGATTGGATCATCCAGAATTTACGGGAAGTGGTTTTGTATCCTTCCTATAATCCGCCGGGAACACCGGCAGCCATTTTCGCGGAATGGCTGCCCGCTACCGGCCAACGGCTCGGACTGGGGTTAACCATCCTCCTTACGATAATGCTACTGGTTGAGTGGGTTTTGTCGCTTAAACATGAATTCCGCGGGTTCCTCTGGACGTGCTGCCTGACGCTGACCGCTTCTCAATGGATTGGCCTTCAGACCGATCCGGGCAACTTTATCATGCTGCTTCCCGTACTGGCTTTGCTCTTTGCAATCATCGATGAACGTTACCGCACGCTCGGGAAATGGTTCATCTGGTTCTTGATGATCGCGCTGGTGGTCGGGGTGTGGTGGCTGTTTATGAGTACTGTCACCTACGGATACCAACCGGTGCAAAGCTCTGTGATGTTCTTCCCTGTGGTTGGTTTGTGTCTGGTTCTCTTATTCTGGGTGCGCTGGTGGGCCATTCGACCGGCGCAGCTTCTTTACGACCGGTTTACCATTCGGTGAAAAACTGCGCCGGGTAATTGAACACCCCCTTTTTGGCATAGTCACCGGAGCAGCCGTCATCCGGTTGATTGGTGTTACCACCCGCGGAATTCAATATGATGACGCCTTCAGCATTCTTTTATCCGGCCGGCCGTTGGGCGAGATCATCCAGGGGACGGCGGCGGATACCATGCCGCCCTTGTATTACCTGCTGCTGCATTTCTGGCAGTTTCTGGGAACATCCATTGCCTTTCAAAGACTGCCGGGGATATTATTAAGTCTTGGTATCATCGCTTTAACATACGATATGGTTTCCCGGCTGGAAGGTGAGTCGGCGGCCATCTGGACAGGCGCCATTTTGGCCGTCTCACCGCTGCAGTATTACCACGCCCAGGACATCCGCATGTACAGCCTGGCGACATTTTTTATTCTTGGCTGGAACTGGATGGCTGTGCAGATCATCCAATCCGAAAAAGCCCATTGGTGGAAATGGATCGTGCTCGTCATTTGCGGGGCAGGCGCCTTGTACAGCCATGCGCTGGCCGGTTTCGGATTACTTATTCCTTTTATATATTTGTTTATTAAAAAGAATTGGAAGCGCTTAACTTCCTTGATTGCTGCTGGAATAGTGTCGTTGATGGTGTTTCTCCCCTGGCTGGTTTACATCCCCGGGCAAATTGCCAAAGTCCAGCAGGCTTTTTGGACACCTGTCCCCGGAGTGGTGGAAATTCTGCAATCAATTGCCATGATCCTGGGTGATATCCCGGTGCCGGCCTGGGTGCTCGGGGTAATTTTGTTTTCCAGCATAGCCGTGGCCGTAATTTGTATTATGGTTTTCTGGCGGTCGCGCCAAAACCATAATTCTGTCCTATATATCTTCCTGATGGTAATTATCCCACCGCTAATCCTGCTGCTTTTATCCTATACCATGCGGCCGGTGTTTGTCCCACGCGGTTTTTTGAGCGCTTATGTGGCAGCGGCGGCTTTGATCGGCATGGCAGCCTCACGCGGCAAAGGCATTGAAAAGGCACTGATCGCCGGTTTTGTAGTACTGTCAGCGGTCTGTACGCTGCCATATCAAATTAATTTCAACGGGTTTCCCCGCTCACCGTTTTTACAAGCTTCTATATACCTGCACAGTGAGGTGAAAGACCGTGATATTGTTTTACATGACAATAAACTTTCATTTTTCCCATTTGAAGTCTACGCACCCGATTTGAACAGCCGGTTTTTGGCAGACCAACCCGGTTCACCCAACGATACCCTGGCGCAACAAACTCGGGATGCTCTGGGGTTGCACCCGTATTCTGATCCATCCACGGCGGTTCAAGGCTACCCCCGGGTGTTTTTCGTGGTTTTTCAACAGACCGTTACGGAATATGAGACAGGCGGCGGGCATCCGGTTATGGAAAGTCTGGGTAAATTGGCAGGCAAGCCGATTGTCCATCCGTTCGGTGATCTTTTGATTCTGGAATATTCCTTTTTAGGGGGACAACCATGACCCAACGGGATACATTCCTTCAATTTGGTATTGCGTTAATCATATTTGCCTTGCTTTCCCTGTTTATAAAAGTTCCGGGTTATATGGACGCGGAGTATTACACACTCTCGGCGGCACAAATTTCATCCGGCAAGGGATTAACCCAACCGATCCTGTGGAATTATCTGGACGAGCCTGCCGGTTTGCCTCATCCATCCCATACTTATTGGATGCCGGCGCCATCCCTGGTGGCGGCAGCGGGCATGCTTTTATCCGGCAAAACAGATTTTGCATCCGGGCGTATCCCTTTTCTTTTCTTCGCGGCATTAATGGCGCCTGCTTCCGGGTGGATGGGCTACCGTTTTTCCAAACGCAGATCCGTCGCCTGGCTGGCGGCGGGACTCGCTGTTTTCTGCGGTTATTACGCACCCTATACAGCCACAGTGGATAGTTTCTTCCTGGTGATGGCAGGCGCGTGGCTGTTTTTCTTTTCTATAGACTACATATACCAGAGAAGTATCCGTACTTACATTTTGCCCTGGTTGCTGCTGGGAGCAGCTTCCGGTTGGATGCACCTTAACCGGGCGGATGGTCTGCTCTGGCTGGCATTGGCAATTGGTGTCTGGTTGTTCCTTGTGGCGATTCCAAAGCAAGGCAAGCTGTATACTCGTCATTGGGTTTGCCTGCTGGTAATATTTGGCGGTTATTTCGCCGTGACCGCGTTCTGGTACATACACAATCTGACCGAGTTTTCCAGCCTGTTTCCTCCGCACTCCGGTCGGGCGCTGTGGATGACGGCCTATAATGAGCTTTTCTCCTATCCTCCTGAACAACTGACCTTCACCCGCTGGTTCGCTACTGGATTCAAAGCCATCCTGGATGACCGCATGGCTGCCCTGGATCATAATAATCTTGTCCTTTCGGCAGTTCAAGGAATGATATTCCTGCTTCCTCTTTGGATTTTGGCGTTATGGAAGCGGAGGAAAGATTTTCTGATCCGTTGTGCCCTGGGAATGGAAATCACCATTCTTCTGGTCATGTCCTTCATCTTTCCGTATTCTGGCATGCGGGGTGGCTTCCTGCACTCGTCAGCCGCATTGCAGCCGCTTTTATGGGGACTGGCCGCAGCGGGGGCAATGGATGCCATTCAATGGGCCGGGTCAAAACGGAAATGGAATATTCAAGCTGCGGAAAAAGTGCTGCTGCCCGGAATAGTTTTGATCAGCGGTCTAGTTAGCGCTTTTATTTTTCAAATGGTGGTAATTGGCAGTAATCCAAATGCACCTGCCTGGGAGGAGAGTTCCCGGTCGGCAGAAGCTGTCAGAGATTTGCTGCAGCAATATCAATTGCCGGCTACCACCAGAATTTTGATCAACAATCCGGCCGGGTATTCCCTCATAACGGGTGCCGAAGCGCTGGTAATTCCCGATGGGAGTCCGGCATCAACTCTGGCTGTGGCCGAAAAGTTCCAGGCGAATATCCTGGTCCTCGAAATGAATCATGTTGCCGGGTTGGATACGTTATATAAAAATCCCCAGGGAAATCCGGATTTCCAATTATTTGATAGCAAAGACGATATTAAACTCTTCAAGGTACTCCGGAAAACCGGTGGGGCCGAATGACTCAACCATCCGGAAATGCCTGGCTGAAAACCGGCATCCTGTTTTTCACACCCATTCTGCTAGTCAGCCTGTTTTTCTCAAATTCTGCGTCCAGTGGATTTACTGGCTTCCCATTGGATGATGCCTGGATCCATCAGGTTTATGCCCGCAATCTGGCTCTGCGCGGAGAGTGGGCCTTTAATCCCGGTCAGCCCTCCGGTGGCTCAACATCGCCCTTATGGTCGGTGCTGTTGAGCCTTGGGTATGTTATGCACATCAATCCGGTGGTCTGGTCGGCCATACTGGGCGGCCTGTCCTTGTGGGGGATTGGCTGCATGACGAACGAAATATGCGAAAGCTGGAGCGGGAAAACCTTCAGCCGCATTCCAATTTTCGGCTTATTTCTGGTGCTGGAATGGCATCTGGTCTGGTCGGCTGTCTCCGGGATGGAAACGGCGCTGTTTCTCTACCTATTGTTGCGAACATTCTGGCTTCTTCGAAAAAACACACGCCATTATTGGGCTGCCGGGCTAATGGCTGGCGCGGCTACCTGGGTTCGGCCGGAAGGTATCACTTTTTTGGCTCCGGGCATCTTCATTCTGTTGTTGGAAAAGGAAACTAATACGAAGCGGTTTAGATTTTTTGTGCAACTGATGACGGCCTTCCTGTTATTCTTCCTGCCATATTTGTGGTTCAATCTGACCTTTGCCGGCGATATCTGGCCGTCAACTTTTTCAGCCAAACAGGCGGAATATATCTCCGGGGTTTCCGTGCCATTGCTGATCCGCCTGGGGAATTTGGTACTGCCATTTTTGGCCGGCGGCGGAGCGGTCATCCTGCCGGGTTTTGCTGCCGCGCTGTGGATGGCCTGGAAGAAACAAAATATTGAAGTCATGGCTATGGCCTTGTGGATAGCGGGTATGATCCTGCTGTATGCCCTGCGTTTGCCGGTCAACTACCAACACGGACGCTACATGATGCCCGCCATGGGCATTTATTACACGATCGGAATCTGGGGGATGGTGGAAGTTCTTGACTCAATGGTTAAAACCCGACTAACCTGGACCATCAAACGGACTTGGGCTATCGCCCTGGCAGCCGTAACAGCCGTATTCCTGTGGCTGGGGGCTGGTGCTTATCAAACCGATGTGGCCATCATTGAAACGGAAATGGTGCATACTGCAAGGTGGATCGACCAGAATACCCCATCAAACAGCCTGGTGGCCGCCCATGACATCGGCGCGATGGGCTATTTTTCCAACCGGCAAATTATTGATCTGGCCGGGTTGGTCAACCCTGAAGTAATTCCCATTATCCGCAATGAGCCGGCATTAAAAGATTATCTGGATAGCAAAGCGATTGATTACGTGGTAACCTTTCCCGCCTGGTATCCGTATATGTTAGCGGGTAAAGAATTAATATTCCAAACCACAACGCTTTTTGCAGCACAAGCAGGCGGGGAGAATATGGCTGTTTTTACCTGGCGGGAAAACAAATAAATCCAATTTTCTATAATTTTGAAGGGTAATGAAATGAACTCAACATCGACAAAATGGAAGCGTTTTTTGGTGGGATTGATCCTGGTTGTTTGCTTATTGGCGGTCAGTTTCGCATGGCTGCCGGGATGGATCCACACTTATGGCGCCACCGAAGAGGAAGTCCAGGCTGTATACCCGGGTGATGACATACTCAAAATGCCGATTGTAGCGTGGACACATGCTCTCAACATTGCAGCCTCACCGCAAGAAGTGTGGCCGTGGATTGCCCAGATTGGCGATACCAAGGGCGGCTTCTATAGCTACACTTTCATCGAAAATCTGATTGCGGGCAGTGACTTTTATCATAACGCCTCACGGATTATCCCGGAATTCCAAAATCCGCAGCCGGGTGAAGAAATCATCGACACGATACTACCGATCAAAGAAGTAAAAACCGGCGAATATTTACTGGCAGCCACCAGTGATTTCATGGGACTGGGCTGGACCTGGGTCTGGGTACTTGAACCGCAGGCAAACGACCAGACCAGACTCTTGATCCGTATGAAAATACAGGCACCACCTGAAATGAGCAGCCCCATAGTCATGTGGATTATGGATGCCGGTGGCTTTGTAATGGAAAAAGCTATGCTGAGAGGTCTTCAGGAACGTGCAGAAGGCAGGTTTATGCCTTCACCGATAGAACCGCTGGAAGGATTCTTGTGGGTAGTGTTACTGATTATTGGATTTTTCGGCGCCTGGCGCTTTATCAACTGGCCTAAATGGCAGCTTCCACTGGCAACTGGATTACTTGCCGTAATTGGGCTGCTTGTTTTTACCTTCATTCAACCCCTTAATATACTTCGTATAGTTTTTGTTTTGGGAATGTTCGGAGTCGTGTGGTTTAATAAGAATAGTGATGAAAAACAGGGAAAAAAGATAAATAAATCACAATAAACGGTATGCTGATATGCTATACTATCTTCTTGTGCCTGAAATAATCATTTTCAAACCGCGGTTTCAGCTTGTCTGAGGCGGGAGATTCAGGATGACCATCAAACGGGCTGAGCCGACCGATCCCTGGCTGGAGTTTCAACAAGAGGTCAATAACGAATTGGAGCAATCCCACCGAACCATGGCGGAGATTAAAATGATGCTGGATCAAAGCCAATCTGAATTGACCCGGTTGACACAGCGCAATGCCGCCGTCACCGGGAAGATGCAGCAGGTTCAGCAGAATTACGAAACACTGCCTCGTGAGGAACTGCGGCAAACCTTTAACGAAGCCCTGGATGCACAGCAGCGTTTACTGGTGATGCGCGGTCAAATGGATAAGCTCCAATCTGACCAGACACATCTTCATCGTTTTGTGAGTTACCTGGAAAAAATCCAGTTGTTTGTTTTTAATGAAAAAGCCATTACCAAGGATGTTAAATTCCAACCGGTCACCGGAACGGAAACACTGGCTTTGATGATGGATGCCATTGAAAATGACCGCACAAAAATCTCTCATGAGATGCATGACGGCCCGGCTCAAGTGCTGTCAAATTTCATTATCCAGGCTGACATCGCATCCCATCTCATTGATATCGATACAGCAAAAGCAAAAATTGAACTCGATAATTTGAAGTCTATTGCAGCCGGTACTTTCAAGAAGATCAGATCGTTCATTTTTGAACTGCGTCCCATGACGCTGGATGATCTCGGTCTGGTGCCAACGCTAAAGCGTTATTTTGAAAGTTTTGCGGAACAAAACGGGGCTGAATATAAATTTGAATTTAAGGGCGCTGAGAGGCGCCTGGTAAATTACCTTGATGTATTGCTGTTTCGAGCTGTGCAGGAACTACTTGTAAATGCTGTTCAACACAACAAAGATTATCCTGTTAAACTCCAGTTATTTGTCCAGGTGATATATGAAGATAACCTGGTGCGTGTTGTCGTCCGGGATAATGGCAAAGGATTTGACTCCTCATTGTTGAATCAGGCAGGTGGTCGCGGTCTTCGAACATTGCAGCAGCGCATACAATTGGCTGGCGGTGAAATTGAAATTGAAACACAACAGGGAAAAGGTTGTACGGTTTCGTTCCAGATTCCAGCACTAGAACCTGGTGGGGCTACGCCTGAAGCAATACCGGGTAAATGAGAAATTATTTCTTATCTTGAGGAGGTAGAAATGTCGAAGACCATCGGAATTTTGACGGGCGGGGGAGATGTACCAGGTTTGAACCCTTGCATGAAAGCCGTGGTATTGGGTGCCCTGGAAATGGGCTATCGGGTTTTGGGAATCCGCCGGGGATGGGCGGGATTGCTGAACTACAATCTCAATGAGCCATCAACGTATGAGTATTATGTGCGCGAATTACACAAAGAAGATGTTCGCACCATTGACCGCACCGGTGGAACATTCCTGCATACTTCCAGAACCAATCCCCAGAAAGTAACTGCCAACCGTGTGCCTGATTTTCTGAAAACATCTTCTTTCGGAAAGAAGATCAGTGATGACGGGATGATGGATTACACCGATTATGTAATGAAAGTCCTGGATCATCTGGGGATTGACACCCTTGTCACTATTGGTGGTGATGATACCCTGAGTTATTCGGCCCGCCTGCATAAAGAAGGTTATCCGTGCGTCGCCATCCCGAAAACCATGGACAATGACGTATTTGGGACGGATTATTGTATCGGTTTCTCGACGGCTGTCACCCGTAGCGTCGATATTATTACCAACATGCGTACATCGGTTGGCTCACATGAGCGCATCGGTGTGGTAGAACTCTTTGGCCGCAATTCCGGCGAAACCAGCTTGATTGCAGCCTATCTGGGTTACGTTGACCGTGCTCTGATCCCTGAAGTCCCCTTTGATATTCAAAAACTTTGCGATATGCTTATGGAAGACAAACGTAACAATCCTTCCAATTATGCCATGATCACCGTTTCAGAAGGCGGTATCATGGAAGGCGGGGAGATCATTGAAACCGGTGAGGCCGATGCTTACGGTCATCGCAAGTTAGGCGGCATTGGCGAATTGATCTCGGCTGAAGTCAAAGCCCGCACTGGTCAGGATATTATGTACCAGCAGTTGGCTTATATGATGCGGTCCGGCGCTCCTGATTCTCTGGACCGCATGGTGGCGATGTCTTTTGGCAACCTGGCCGTGCAATTGATCAAACGCAACGAAACCGGAAAAATGACTGCTCTACATGGCGGAAAATACACCACCGTGCCGATTGATATGATCATGGCCGGCAAAAAACGCGTGGATGTTCCCGCTTTTTACGATATTGAGACTTACCGCCCGAGAGTGAAAGATTTTATGGGCGTTCCCATGTTCTTAAGTTAATCCTGAACGGATTAATGAATCATTTTGGAGGATAGAAATTATGAAAGAAGCATTGGTATCCGAATTTGTTGCGCTGTTGGAAAACAGCATAGAATTCAAAGATGGTCAGGTAAAGGTCTTAAAACCGGATGTTGTTAAAAAACACGCCCGCAAATTGGCTGAAATCTCCGCTTTGGAAAAAGGCGCCCGCTCAGGCGCAGCCCGTTATTTCACCCGTCTTATTGCCCAGGAACTGGGAATTATCCCGGCTTCCATTCATGAATTGTACATGGCCCGTGGAACAGGCGCAGTAAAACCCACTTTCACCGTTCCCGCCATCAACCTGCGCGTAACTACCTTTGACTGCGCTTCCGCTGTTTTCCGCGCAGCCAAGAAATTGGATGCCAACGCAATTTTGTTTGAAATTGCCCGCAGCGAAATGGTTTATACAGACCAGCGCCCCAACGAATATACCACTTCTGTTCTGGCCGCGGCTATTGCTGAAGGCTATCGTGGACCGGTCTTCTTACAGGGAGATCATTTCCAGGTAAAACCAAAAGCCTATTCAACTGAACCAGCCAAAGAACTGGAAGCGTTGAAAACTTTAATGAAAGAAGCCATTGCAGCTGGTTGGTTCAATATTGATGTGGATACATCCACTCTGGTTGATCTTGATAAAACTTCCATTCCGGAACAACAGGCGGTCAATGTTGGTCTTTCAGCCATGTTCACGCAATTTCTGCGCGCCCACCAGCCTGCGGGTGTGAACATCTCCGTTGGCGGTGAAATTGGCGAAGTTGGTGGCCATAACTCAACTGTTGAAGAATTGCGCGGCTACCTGGATGGCTATCAAAAAGAACTGAAAAAACTGGACAAGGATGCGGTTGGTTTGAGTAAGGTCAGTATCCAGACCGGCACATCGCATGGCGGCATTGTTCTTCCAGATGGAACCATGGCAAAAGTCAGTGTAGATTTCAACTGCCTTTTGGAACTTGGCAATGTTGCCAAAGAATACGGTCTGGGTGGAGCAGTTCAACACGGTGCTTCGACATTGCCCGAAGAAGCTTTTGGTCATTTCGTTCAGCACGAAGGTTTGGAAATTCACCTAGCCACGAACTTCATGAATATATGGTATGACAACATCCCGGCCGATTTGAAAGATGAAATTTACAAATACCTGCGCGACACCTCAGCCGGCGAACGCAAAGCCGATATGACTGATGAGCAGTTCTATTACAAAACCCGCAAGAACGCTGTTGGTCCTTTCAAGAAACAGAGCTGGAACCAGCCCGAAAACATTAAATCGAAAATTGGACAGGCCTGGGAAGATCAATTTACCAGACTGTTCACCGTACTGGGTCTGCAGGGAACATCGCAGATTGTTGCCAAGGTTGTTCATCCCGTGGTTGTCGCCCCGGTGGAACATGACTACTTTGTTGGCGAGACTGAAGCAGAGGATGTCACCGGCCTGGCCGATTAACATCCTGTAGGATAGTTCGATGGTTAATCAGGGGCGCACAATGGATGAAGAATCCAAAACCGCAAGGTTGTGCGCCCCTGAGTTGTTAAGTAGAATAGTGATTGATAGAGGAGTAAATGCCGGCTTCAGATCAGGGCGTTTTTCACGAGCGTTATCGGGTTATCCCCAGGGTGTTGGTTTTCATTTCGCGCGGTCGGGAAGTTTTATTAATTAAAGGCGCGCCCAGTAAGCGATTGTGGGCTAATCTGTATAATGGCATCGGCGGACATGTGGAACAGGGAGAGGATGTCATTTCTGCCGCTTACCGGGAACTGGCCGAAGAAACCGGCATAAGCGGAGTACCATTGATGTTGAGCGCGATTATCAGCATTGATACCGGTGAAAAAACCGGTATTGGCATGTATGTATTTAAGGGGATTATTGGCGAAGAAGATGATCCAAAATTGATTTCTTCACCGGAAGGCAGTCTGGAGTGGGTGCATCAAATGGATCTTGTTGCTCTACCGCTGGTTGAGGATCTGCCGGCGCTGCTGCCGAAAGTACTTGCTCACAGGCAAAACCAGCCGCCGGTTTTCGGTCTGTATTCATATTCTAATAATGGCAAATTAATCATTCATTTTGCGAAATGAAATCCAATTCGCACACAATGTATCATTTTGCAATTTTTCGTTCATAAAAAACAACCATCGTGCTGCCATATTTTCGGCGGTCAAATTCTACAAGATTATTTAATTCCAATTCCTTCATTTCAACCGGATGAATTTGTACGATCACCCAACCATCTTCGCTTAACCAATCCGGTTTCTCATCGATCATTTGAAGGGCTTCACTCCACATTTCTTTGTACTGCGGTGGGGCAATGTAGATGTAGTCATATGCGCGGGTTGGGGCAGATCTCAAAATGATAAACGCATCACTCTGGGTGACCTGTCCATTGGCGGTCAGACGGGTGGATTCTAGATTGGTCTGGATGGTTTGCACCGCCTGACGGTTTTTTTCGTTAAAGCGCACATATTCCGCGCCACGGCTTAAGGCTTCAATGCCAATGCTGCCGGTACCGGCAAAAAGATCCAACCAGGTTGAACCGGCCACATCATTGCCGAGAATATTAAATAATGATTCCTTGACCCGATCTGTGACCGGACGGGTGGTATCACCGGGGACAGATTGGATGCGCATCCCCTTGGCTGTACCGCTGATAATTCGCAAACCTGACATACGCTAACATTTCTCTCTATTTAAATAGAGTGGAGACTGCTTCCCGAATACCCGGGTTAACTTACATCGTTATATGTCCAATAGCGGTTGGCAATGAAATTCCACATCATGACAACCAGAATGGCTAATGCCAGGGTTGCGTTGTGCCCGATAAGAGTTGAATTAATGCCTAAACTAGGGAAGAAATTGTCGGCAATGTTGATGAATGGTTTTTCGAGCAGCGCAAACATTATCAGACGAATACCCATGCCAATTAGACTGATCATCGAGAATTGAATAGCCTGATGGGCAAGTGCTTTGCTGCGCGAATCAGGGTAGGTCCAATATCGGTTGAAAATGAAATTGCTGAGAACGGCAGCCACGAAAGAAAGCGCACTGGAAATAATGGCCGGAATGCCTGCCACACTGGTAAATACATTAAACAATGCAAAATCAATAACTGCGCCTATGGCGCCTACGGTTGCAAATTTATAGAAGCGGGTTCGCTCCTGCGCGTTGGTTAAGATCATGAAAACCCTAGTTTCTCCTTGAAATACGGAATGGTTTTGTTAATACCTTCTTCCAACTGGTTTTTCGGTTCCCAGTGAAGAATTTCGCGGGCACGGGTGATATCCGGCTGGCGTTTCTGCGGGTCATCCCCCAGGCGCAGATCCATTTTCACCACCAGCCCGGAAGGATTATTGGTGATGCGGTTGATGGTTTCAGCAAACTGCCGAATGGTCGTTTCGGAAGGATTGCCAATATTAACCGGATAATGTTCATCAGAAAGCAGCAGCCGGTAAATGCCTTCCACCAGATCATCCACAAAACAAAAACTGCGGGTCTGCATACCGTCGCCATAAATTGTCAGGGGTTCTTTGCGCAAGGCTTGTTGAATGAAATTGGGCACAACGCGGCCATCATCCAAGCGCATTTTTGGGCCGTAGGTATTAAAGATGCGCACAATGCGGGTGTCGATGTTGTGAGCGCCATGGTAGGCCATGGTCAGCGCTTCGGCAAAGCGTTTGGCTTCATCATATACTGAGCGAACGCCGATTGGGTCACAGTGCCCCCAGTAGGTTTCTTTCTGGGGGTGTTCCAGTGGATCGCCATAGATTTCACTGGTGGAAGCCAGCAGGAAGCGGGCATCATGTGCGCGGGCAACCCCCAGTGTGTTATGCGTTCCCAGGGCGCCGGCTTTCATGGTTTGAATGGGAAGATTAGTGTAACCATACGGCGACATCGGGTTTGGACTGGCAGGCGAAGCAAAGTGCATCACCGCGTCAATTTTGCCGGGGACGAAAATGAAATTGGCTACATCATGGCGGATGAAGGTAAAGTTTTTATGTCCGGCCAGATGGGCCAGATTTTCTTGATTACCGGTGATGAAATTATCCATGCCAATAACTTCATGACCTTCTTTTAACAGGCGGTCACAAAGATGTGATCCCAGAAACCCTGCAGCTCCAGTGATTAATATTTTCATAATACCTCTTCTCGGGATACGATTTTATCGCCAGGCAAGCATACTGACCAGACTATCGCCTGTTATTTGTTGTGATGAACCATCTTTGGGGTCTACGAACCAGATATTGCCCTGATACAACACTGCCAGCCGCTGGGGAATGTTATCTGCCGGTGCGGGAGACCAGAAAACTTGCTGTGGTTCAGCCAGTTGGGAACCTTCTGCCGGAAATACCTGCCTGCGATTAGACCCATCCCGATCCATTACCATGATTTTTGCCCGGCTGGTTTCGCTCTGGTTGGGGAAAGCTGCCTGTAAATAAGCGACCAGATAATTGGATTCATCAATCATAGGTGAGGGTACTGGATAGGCGAACATACCCGTTTCAGGCACAATTTCCACCGCCAGACCTTCGCGGGGAACAAGCGCGGAGACATTGAATCGCTGTGATTGTTCTGGTGAGGAAGCTGCCGGATCCTGGTTGTGGTTGGTGATAAATAACACTCTATGATCGGGCGACCAGCCAATAGCCGGTACCCAGGCCCAATCTCCGCGCGTTTGCAGCGGGGTGATTGGCATCAACTCGGTGGTTTCACCGCTGTCAGGATTAACCAGTCCGACAGAGTCAGGCCGGGCATAGGCCAGTCGTTCCCCATCCGGTGACCAGACGTAGCGGGTGCCCCACCAGCCGAATACCCCGCCGGAGTTAACCGGGATGATTTCCTTGCGGCCGGTAATTTGACCGCTGTCGTCAATGCGCAATAATTGCAGATCATTGTTGGACTGCCATCCGGGCGCGGTTGCCCGGGGTTCCACGGTTGAAAACGTGAAGGTTAATTCTTTGCCGGGGATAAATCCGGCGGCATGGATCACATTGGTGATATGCAAATCCAGGATCTCTTCCTTATTGGTGTCTGTTCGAGCCAGCCATAGCGAATTGATGGTATTCGGCTCGCTATTTTTAACTTTGCGGGTAAAGAGCAGCCATTTGCCATCGGAAGAAAGATTCAAAACGTGCCCATCCAGGTCGGCGGTGTTAACCAGGGGACGGCGATTGCCGGTTGCCCCTTCCATTACCCAGGCATTGCCAGAGGTGAGGTAAACGATGCGGCCTTGAATGGGAACTGAACTGAAAGGCGCGCGCACCCCGATCATCACAATTTCGGGGCGGGCTTCCTGCATGATTTGTGATTTAAAAAGGGTTTCAGCCACCGGCTGATCATCTTCATACACGTGCCGGAAGGTATCCTGCCTTTTGCCGTTCTCGCCCGGTTGGATGAGCATGGTTTGACCTTCCGGTAAAGCCTCATTACGCACAGTCTGATGGTCAAATGGAATAACCACATCGCGGGTTTCAAATTCTTCGCGTACGCGTGTGACTGTGACGATTGTCAGGTCTACCAGGGCTGTACCAGCAGATGGCTGCACTTTATCCAGAGCATCCAAAGTGATGCCGGCAGCATCCAGCGCCTGTTGGACGCTGGAGCCCGGCGGCACATCTACAGTCATTTTTGTGCCGTCAACCGCTATGATGATAGGCAGTAAGGCTGTCTGGGTAGGCGTAGAGATGCATCCCCCGGCGAGGATGATTGCAATTGCCATCACGACAATCAGCGGAAGGGGACGGGTTTGGCTGCGCTCGATGGTGACCTTAATTCCTGGGTTACTTTTTCTGACCGGTGATTGTCAACTTATGATCGGCAATGGTTAGAGATTGGATCTCAAAACCCTGACCACCCTGACCCTGCATGGTCTGGTTGATGGTTGTAGAAAGAGTTTCCAACATGCTGGCCGGGATTGGAAATCCGCCCAGGACAGCATTTGAGATGGTTAATTGGGGTTTGCCGTTCGCATCGGTGCTGGCATCCAGGGTGATGTTGATCTTTCCGCTGATCCCCTGTGCATTTGCATCGCCGGAAATCACCATCTGGTTATTCTCCAGCAATACTTGCGCATTGGATAACTGTGCATCCGGTTGTTTGGCTGCCTCAGAATTGATCAAACTGCTGATTTGACTTTCCGTCAATTCGACAGTTATTGGAACTCCGCTCATGGCTTCACTTATCTGGGTGGCCAATTGATCTTGCAGCTCCTGAGAATCAGCGGCCGCAAGGGTAGGCACCACGCGGGGTTGATCTGCGGATATATTGGAAAGTAAATTACAGGCCAGCGTAGTGAGCGTCAGCAGTGCAATCAGAGACATTGTTTTTATGTTTTTCTTATTCATGGTTTTACCTTTATAATGGAGAAACAATCTTTTTTATCGCGGCAATTATAGCATGAGTGATCAAATTCAAAATTCTCCCCCAAAAAACATCCAGGCAGCACTGGAAGCCTTATTATTTATTGCTCCGGGACCTGTCACCCCGCACCAACTGGCGGAAACAATCAATCTGTCTGTGGATAAGGTTGAAAAAGAATTAGCCATATTGGATAAACGTTATCAGGAGGAATGCGGCTTGCGCTTACAATCGCATGGCGGCCGAGTCCAATTGACAACCGCACCCGAACTGGCACCCCTGGCAGAAAAATTCCTGGGGTTGGATGCAACTTCACGTTTGAGCCGGGCGGCGTTGGAAGCACTTGCCATCATTGCTTACCGCCAGCCGGTTACCCGACCGGAAATTGATGCCGTGCGCGGCGTAAATTCTGATGGGGTTTTGAAAAGCCTGTTAAATAAAGGACTTGTTCAGGAAATAGGCAGGGCGGATGCGCCAGGCCGGCCAATTCTGTACGGAATAACGGCAGAATTTCTACAGCATTTCGGTTTGGATTCTCTCCAGAAGCTGCCTCTATTGGAGCCTTTGGAATCTGTAGAGCCGGCTGAAACACCCGGATTATTAAAGGAATAGACAAATGGAAGAACGGATTCAAAAGATAATGGCGCGTTCAGGTCTTGGTTCGCGCCGCGATTGTGAAGAATTGATTGCGGCCGGCCGGGTAAAGGTTAATGGTACGCGGGCAATACTGGGGACAAAAGCCGACGCTGCTGTAGATAGTATTATGGTGGATGGACGGCTGCTCCCGAAAGACGAACCTGAACGGGTTTACATTGCATTAAACAAGCCGCGCAATGTTTTGTCAGACTCCGACCCGGATGATCCGCGGCAAAACGTGCGTGATTTGATCCCCATACCGGGGCATATGTTTACGGTTGGCCGTCTGGATTTTGAAAGCGAAGGTCTGATATTAATGACCAACGATGGCGATCTGGCCAACAAGTTGACCCATCCGCGTTATGGTCATGAAAAAGAATACCGGGTTTTACTGGCAGTCACTCCGGATGAGGAACAATTGGAAACCTGGCGCCGTGGGGTGGTTCTGGAAGATGGCGAACGTACCTTGCCGGCTGATGTGCGCATTGATTCGAAACTGGGAAAAGGCGCCTGGGTGCGCGTAATTATGCGTGAAGGCCGCAAACGCCAGATCCGTGAGATCGGTAAACGCATCGGTCTGCCGGTGGTTCGCATTTTACGCGTGCGTATTGGCACGTTGCGCCTGGGCGATTTGAAACCGCGCGAATGGCGAAACCTGACTTTGGAAGAAGTCAACACGCTGCGCAGTTTGCAGGAACAGGCTACATCCAGAAAAAATCACCTGCCCGGCAGAAGTATGGATGAGAATTCTGAGGGGAATGCTGCCCGCAAACGGCATCCATTTTCGCCGCACAATCCATCTGCAACCGGTGCAAAAAGACCTGGCACTCCCACGCGCCGTCGGGTAGGTGCATCCAGTGATAAACCGTATGCTGGCAGAACAACTGCGGCTGCCCCGGATTGGAAATCAAATCCAACCCATTCCACCCCTGGTGGTTACGAAAAACGCGAAACCGGGACAAGTAGTGGTGATAGAGAACAAAGCGGACATACTTCCGGGTGGAAACCGGCTTCATCATTGGGGAGAAAACCGGGATCCGATTTTACACGAGGCACAACTCGACCCACAACCGGGCATTCATCATCAAAACCACCAGCTCGTATACGGAAAAAACCTAAGATCAAAAATTAATAATAAAGCGGAGCCAGTTTATTCCTGACTCCGCTTTTTGTTGAAATATACCTGCTGACTATTGGGGAATTAGTGCTGCGTTCACTTTGTCAACACTTTCAATGGGGAAAGCATTGTCTTTGGCTTTTTTCCGCAGGAAATCTTTCATTTTTTCTGCTGCCATTGTCGGGAAGGGTGCTTCAGGTGCTTTTACTTCTGCTTTGGGATGAGTGAAAATAATCATAGCGTTGACGGCAGGAATTGAATCGGCATCCATTTTCTTTGCCAGAAATTTCTGCATATCCTCATACGCATACTGGGCATCCTTATCCGGTCTGCCGAGGCCTTCCTGGGCGAAGATTTTCAAATACAGGTTACCGCCTTTTTGTTTGTATTTTCCTTTTTCAAAGGTGATAGTGCCTTGCTGTTGAAAAGGCATCAAAATCCACACACCGGATGGCCCCACTAATAAATGCGAAACTGCGGTGGCATAGTGATAAAGCGAATAGCGGTCATCCAGACCTTTGAGGTCCGCGCTCAATTTTTCATCCGGGCGGGGAGACCGTCCAAACCGGTTGCTGAAATAAATGCCGAATTGCGAAGCCATAAAGCCCAGTATCAGCGCCAGGTAGGAATAGGTAATGTTCTCCGGGTTGCCATTGATGGATAGGGCCAGTCCGCCAATCAGAATAGCCAGAGCAACGAATGTCAATATTCTTCCGATGTTTTTATTTCTTTCTATCAATTTCGTGTTTGTGATTATCTTCATGGAATTAGGTTCTTTCTATTCTCAGAATATTAAGCGGATGTTTCCGGAGTGGGCAGGTTCGCCAACTTTTCCTGTACTGTATTTCGCAGTGAATCCAATAAGCCAGCCTCAACAGATCGGTGCGCCACCCGTAAGGCTGAAACCATGGCACGGGCATCCGAACGACCGTGGCCTACAAAAACCAGTCCGTCGATACCCAGCAGGGGAGCCGCACCGGTTTCTGCCGGATCGAGCATTTTCTTGATGGCGCCAAAGGCTGGTTTGGCCAGCAACCCACCAATTTTCGTCTGGAAGGTTGACATCAGTTCGGTTTTCAGGGTATCGGTGATCAATTTGGCAACGGATTCACTTGATTTTAGCAAAATGTTTCCGGTAAAACCATCGGTCACAACAACATCCACCTGCCCGCCAAAAAGTTCTTTGGCTTCCACGTTTCCAATATAATTCAACCCGCTGGCCTCCAACAAATGATAAGTGTCCTTGATGAGTTGGTTGCCTTTGCCGGCTTCTTCTCCATTGGATAACAATCCAACCCTGGGAGCAGAGATTTTAAGAGTTTTTTCTGCATAGACACTCCCCATGACCGCAAACTGCACCAGAAATTCAGGCCGGCAGTCGGCATTGGCGCCGATATCCAACACTACACAATGGCCGCCTTTTACCGGGAAGAGGGCAGTCAAGGCGGGGCGCTGAATACCGGGAAGGCGTCCCAGAATTCTCAGCGCATTGAACATCACCCCGCCGGTGTTGCCGGCTGAAATAAAGGCTTGACCTTCGCCAGTTTTGAGTAAGTTCAATCCAACCGCCATTGAATTCAACGGTTTCTTTTTGGCATTTTCAACCGGTTTATCCCACATTTCCAGAATGTCAGGCGCGTGCACCAATCTGACTCTGGCGTTGCCGGGATGGGCGGCAGCCAGTTTGGGCTTGAGAATTTCTTCGTTTCCAACCAGCAGTATCTCTTCACCAAATTCAATTGAGCAATCAATGGCTGCGCGAATTTCAGGATCAGGATACTGGTCACTTCCCATGGCATCTAGAACAAGTGTCATACTGACTTCTCCAAACTTATTATAAAGGTATGCTTGACAGGGGTACGGAGCAGATTATAATTGCATTTGTACTAGCGCTGGTGCTGGAATTGGCAGACAGGCATGGTTGAGGGCCATGTGCCGCAAGGCGTGGGGGTTCAAGTCCCCCCCAGCGCACTCGTACAAAAGAAATTACCGCCCTGTATGGGCGGTTTTGTTTAATCAAGAATCGGATAGGTCATCCCTCCGTGCGGGAAAATGGCGACATCAGCTTTAGCGGGGAATTTTTGCCGGGCAATCTCTATCCCGGCGGCTGGCGAATTGATAAACTCGACAAACACCAGGTTTTCATGCACACTGGCAGGAATTGTGGGTGCGTACAACAGCAGACGGCATCGCCGCATGGCCTGTAATGCAAAGTAGAGAAAGAACTTGTCTTCCTCGCCCATACCTTTGAGTTTCAATTTTGGCACCAGGGGCAGCAAAATAGGGGAGAGCAGTTTTAAGGCTTTACGGCCAAGGGGAAGTTTCTTGTTTGCCAGGCCAAATACACCGGTGCCTTCTTCGGCGCGGGCCAGGGTGATCATTACACCGCCGGGGCGCACTGCGCGAATGGTGTTAGCCAGGGCTTTGACACCCTGCCGTAGATCAGAATCCATTGGGTGGGATGAGGTGATCACCACATCCGCCATGTTGGCGATGGGCGCGCCGTAAATATCAGCACTGGTTCTTGAACCTTCACGGTGGGCGGCAATCGGATCTCCGGCGACAATGCTCACTGGTTGTAACGAACTATTGAGCACCGCGTTGATGATGAATATCTGTTTACCAATCATGGCCGCGCCTTCTTCAAGGTCCATGCGCATGGGATTCTGATCAATGGGCTGGCCGACCATATTAAAGGTATCCGGTTGGCAGTTGATGGCATGGTTGTGGGCAATGGTCGTCCGGCCGGCTACACCGGGTATCAGATTCTTATAGCCGCCCCCAAAGCTGGCAATGATATGCGGTTCGATGCATCCGATGGAGATGATCAGATCGCTTTCGGCGGTGGTTTTATTGACCCAGACCGGCGTTCCCCGGCTGGTTGTACCCAGGAATTTCATTTTTTCGGAGTTATCGCAATCATGGCTTTCCCATTGAAGGTCATGTGGAACATCATCACCCATACGAAAGCGGACTTCTTCATCCGTCATGGGGCGATGTACACCCAGGGCGGGGATCACCACAATTTGCGAGATTTCAGCTCCAACCGCAATAATTGATTTCAGAACAACTGGAAGAATTTTTGAAACAGGTGTTGGCCGGCTGAGGTCATCAATCACAATGGCTATTTTGAGGCCGGGTTTGATCAGGTTTTGTAAGGCAGGCGCCATTACAGGGCTGACCAGGGCTTTAAGCACTTCTTTTTCCACATCAACCGGGGCTGCAGAGGTAGACGGTTCCAGGCAGCCGGTTATTTGCCATTCCGCAGGCAGATCAATGGACAGGCTTTCTTTTCCCCAGGGAACTTGTATCTGATTTGCCATGTTATCTCCTGTTTTCACTAAGATAACGGAGCGCATTTTAGGCGCCCCGTAAGGAAAATCATCAGATTATTGGTAAAAAATGGTTGGTGTTTGCATGGGGAGGATGAAGAGCGGGTGATGAGATTCGAACTCACGAATGGTACCTTGGGAAGGTACTGCCTTACCACTTGGCGACACCCGCTGAAATAAATTGCAGTGAGATTATAAACTAGTGTGAAAATTATGTCAAAAAGATCAAACTTACATAATGTAATGCCTGTTGATTTAGTCAATTATGGGGATTATTCTTCATATATTGGAGATTAGTGAGGTTTTCAATATATCTTTTTGTAACCCAATGAAAATCTCATTTTCATATGTACCATCACACACAAAAAGCCATTTGAAGAGTGAGTATACCAATTTGGATTGACTCCAAAACTTTTTGATATTCTTTCACCGTTTCATCTGATATAACCCACTAGACTTAAAGATATTTTTAAGCAAGAGCAGTCTTATTTTTCAGTGGTTTATTGGCAATTTTTTATAGAACTCAACTTGCTTTTTTAAATAATCAATTCCATCTTGATCAAGAAAATCGAATATTTCTGTGAATCTTTTATTAATAATGTAATCGCCTCCAAAATATTTCCAACAGAAAGAAATACCATCTAGTAATGCAGCAAATTGATACTTATTAAAGTTAATATCATTGTTCGCGAAATTAATTTGATAAGAACATTTCCATAAAAAAATTATTTCTTTTGATTTTATATCAAAAATATTGCTTGTTTCATCGTTATCTTTGTTGTTTAATTCAATTGCTCTCATATAATCAGAAGAATCATAATGATTGTCAATAATGTAAAATTTTTCTTCTTTTTCTTTATAGAACACGAACAAAAATCTATATTCAGTTTTTTCATTCAGGGCATTATACAGTTCATTTATGATTACTTTTCTTGTTTCTTCTTCCATTTTCCCCTCCCATTTGGTTACTAATTCAGCCTAAAATAATTATAGCTAATTTATGAGTTTTGTTATAGCACAAGATATGCTTGCTTTTGAGCGATTATTCTCCATATTACGTGTCGTGCCAATACTGGTGTGTCATAGCGCCGCCTTCAGCTTCTACATATGGAGTATTCTGCAATAAGAGTTGGGCAACATAGGAAAGTGGCAAAGTTAACATTGCTGAAGAAATACATTCCTCCGGTTCTTTTATTCTGCGGTAATTGATCATGGTTAATTGTATTAACGCTGTTTGATGCGCTCAAGTGTGAGCACATCCACTGCTATTTTTCAACATTAGCCCTGATAATAAATAAAATTGAGAACAATAAATATATAGACATATTCATTGCTGTATATATTGATTTATTGTGTGATATTGCATATAATAAACCATCGAGATTGGAGTATATATGAATTACAGTATGTCAGTAACTAATTTGATGAACTTTTTTGTTCCGATTACCCGGTTCAATCGTGGAGAAGCCAGCAAAATATTCGATGAAGTTAGAAAAAATGGCGTAAAGATAGTCCTGAAAAATGATGTTCCCGCGTGTGTTCTTGTGGAGCCCACAAAATACGATGAAATGGTACGTCTGCTGGAAGATTACGAGTTGTTTTTTGAAGCGGAAAAACGTATGAAAAATGCCGAAACAAAAGGCTTCTTGTCACACGAGGATGTAATGAAGAGGTTTGGAATTACCGAAGAAGAACTTGATGATATTGATGTGGAAATTGAATAATGACCTGGGTAATCAAGTATACCGAAGAAGCCAGCAAGGATTTGGAAGAACTCGATAACTCACAGAAAATTCAGGTTTTTAAAGCAATAAAGAAAGTGTCTGGGAATCCATTACCAAATATTGAAGGTGGTTACGGGAAACCACTTGGGAATCATTCGGTAACCAGGCTGGCAGGTTATTTGAAAATTACACTCAAAAGATTGGGCCTTCGAGTAGTTTATGGGCTTGTCAGGGAAAACAAAACCATGAACATTATAATAATTTCAGTCCGTAGTGACGAAACTGTTTATAAAATGGCGCAGCAACGAATAAAGTAAAATATATTTCGGTAAACAATGAGCTGCCTAAAACGGATCAGTTCTTGCTTTAATACCTTGATGTTATTGCATCCTGTTTTGACTGGACATAAAGACCGTCAACCCGATACCACCAAACGCAAATTCAACCGTAGATTCGTCATCCGATATTCTCTGGTATAATTTTTTTCTTGTAGTGTTAAGATTATTATCTATCAATTACTTCTTAGGAGCAAAGTTTGGCATTTAACCCTCTCAATTGGCTGATGGGGATGTTTTCTCTGGACATAGGGATCGATCTGGGGACTGCCAATACTTTAGTGAATGTACGCGGGAAAGGTATCGTTATTAATGAGCCTTCCTGGGTTGCTATCGATAAACGGACACGCCGGGCGTTGAAAATTGGTGCTGAGGCCAAGGAAATGGTCGGCAGAACGCCAACCAATGTGATCGCTGTCCGTCCCATGCGTGACGGGGTAATTTCTGAATTTGAAATTACCAAAGCCATGCTGGAATATTTTATTGTCAAGGCTCACCAGCAGACTATTGTGCCGTTACCCAGTCCGCGGGTGGTCATTGGTATTCCATCCGGTGCGACCGAAGTAGAAAAACGGGCAGTGTTCGATGCCGCCAAGGCAGCCGGCGCCCGTGAAGTCTACTTGATTGAAGAACCCCGTGCTGCGGCTCTGGGCGCCGGCTTGCCGGTTTCTGAGATCCACGGCAGCATGGTAGTGGATATCGGCGGTGGCACAACTGAAGTTGCGGTCATTTCCATGGGCGGAATTGTTGTTTCCCGCTCGCTGCGTGTAGCCGGTGATGAATTGGATCAGGATATTGCCCTGTATATTCGCAATAAATACAACTTGTTCATCGGGGAGAGAATGTCAGAACTGATTAAGATACAGATCGGTTCGGCTTTTCCACTCCCGGTTGAAAAAACCATGACAGTTCGCGGAAGGAATCTGGTCACCGGATTGCCGGAAGGAATTGAAATCTCTTCCGTGGAAATCCGTGAAGCCATCTCAGGTTCCATTCAGGTTATTATTGATACCATCAAGGATGCCCTGGATGAAGTTCCGCCAGAAATCATTTCCGATCTGATTGAAGGTGGAATTTGTATGGCCGGTGGTACATCTCAGGTTCAGGGTTTGCAGGAAAGATTAGCAGACGAATTGAAATTAAGGGTATGGGTTGCTGAAGACCCCATGACCTGTGTTGCCCGTGGGGCCGGTTTGATTTTGGAAAACCTGGATATGTATAAAGACTTCCTGGTGCCAATAGAACGGTCTGGTACGCGGCGGTAGGATATAATCCGAGTGTTCATGTCTCAAATGAACACATATAAATCGAATGAAAGCATTTTCCCCTGGTAATTGGCGTCCGGCAGTTGTTACGCTTCTGGTTGCCGGCATAGTATTTTTAGCTTTAGCGGGATATCTGGCCCCCATGCTGCGGATTGTATTAAATCCGGTTGTGGGAGTGCAGAGTTGGATTTCAACCCGCTATCTGGCTCTTTATGATTTTGTCACCGTTCCCCGGGACGTGGCAAGTTTGCGTCAACAAAATGCCATTCTGACCAATGAAAATTCGCAGCTCCAAACCCAGATCATCCAGTTGCAGCAGCAACTGCGAGAAGCTCAGGTGCTGTATGCCTTGCTGGATTTCGCCCGATCCAGACCTGAAAATGAGTATGTTGCCAGTGCTGTCATTGGGCGTGATCCCAGTCCGTTTTTGAGTTATGTCATCATCGATCACGGTTCCGATTCAGGTATGCGTCATGGTATGCCGGTTGTCACCCAGCAGGGTCTGGTTGGCAGGGTGGATGCGGTTACCTCCAGTGCGGCGCGGCTACAACTGATCACGGATCCGGGTTCCACGGTAAATGTCCGGCTGCAATCCACGCAGACGGAAACCCTTCTGAAAGGGTCGCTCACCGGTGACCTGACACTGGAAATGATCCCGCAGGAAGTCAAACTAAAAGCCGGTGATCTGGTGCTTACATCCGGGCTGGGGGGAACTTATCCATCGGATATTCTGGTCGGGCAGGTGGTTTCCATCCAGAGTCGTGAAGGGGAGTTATTCCAATCGGCATCCATTCAACCGGCGGTAGATTTCTCCAGGCTGCGGGCAGTTCTGGTAATTTCAAATTTCAAGCCTGTGGATATCGAACCGCTTAATCCAACTCTGGTTCCATAAAATGCCAGTTCTTCTGGGTATCCCGGTTTTAATGTTAACTATGGTTATTCAAACCACGGCATTTTCGCGGTTGCCATTATTGTATGGTACGGCAGATATTGTCATGCTGGTAATTCTGGCCTGGATGTTAAATGATCGTGTGAAGCATGGTTGGGAGTGGGTGATTATCGCCGGTTTGATAACCAGTTTTGTCTCCGGGTTGCCGCCATTATTACCCCTGGTTGGATACTTGATGGCAGCCGGATTGGCATACTGGTTAAAAAAGCGCATCTGGCAAACGCCTGTGTTGGCGATGTTGTTTTCAACCTTTCTGGGAACAGTTATGGTGCAGTCATTATCTTTGATCACGTTAATAATAATGGGAACAGAGATTTCACTGCCGATTGGTTATAGTCTGGTGATCATGCCCAGTGCTCTTTGGAACTTGATTCTGGCGGTTCCAGTGTATACGCTGGTAAGTGAGATGGTCGGATGGGTTTATATGAGAGAGAGTGATTTATGAATACGGGCCGTTTAATACATCCTTTTGAAAAATGGCGTTTATTTATTGTTTTCGGTGTGGTGGGCGCTGTTTTTCTCTTTTTTGCCACTCGATTATTTAGCTTGCAGGTTATCAATGGATCGTCATTCGCCGATCAAGCTGAAGAAAATAGAACCAGAAATGTCAGCGAACCGACACAGCGCGGTATTATCACAGACCGCAACGGGTATGTTCTGGCCCGCAATGTCCCTTCCTATAATGTCACAATTGTCCCGGCCGATCTGCCTACTGATGAAGGCGCAGTTCAGGAAGTTTACAGGCAGCTAAGCGAGCTGATTGATATTCCTGTTAATAATGGAGTCATTAATGATGATTCCGTTAAAGCATTCAAATATTGCGATACTGATTTTGGTATTACTCAGGTTGTCTATATCGGGGACACAAATGCCCCTTACACCCCGGTTCAAATTAAATGTAATGTTGATGAAGTCACTGCCAAGATCATCCAATCCAAAGGCAGTGATTGGCCGGGGGTAGGGATTGAAATGGTGCCGGTGCGTGAATACCAGACAGGTTCACTCACTTCAGAGATTATAGGATTTTTGGGGCCAATCCCTGCGATTATTGAAGATGAAATGACGGAATTGGGGTTTGTGCCCGGTCGGGATAAATATGGTTTTGCCGGCATTGAACTTTCCCTGCAGGAAATTCTTTCCGGAACAAATGGTAAAAGGGTGGTTGAGGTAGATGTGGCCGGGAAAGAAATCCGCAATCTGGTGGATCCAATTGATCCTGTTCCAGGAAATAATGTTCAACTTACTATTGATGTACGGCTTCAGAATGCTGCCAAAACAGCCTTGATCAGGGAAATTGATTTCTGGAATACCTACTTAAACACACTTCGCTCTTCCAATGGTGTTGCCATTGCACTGAACCCAAAAACAGGAGAAATTCTGGCTCTTGTTTCCTATCCAACCTATGACAACAACCGCATGGCGCGGATCATACCTGCCTATTATTACAATCAGATCAGCAATGACTCCAACAGGCCGCTCTTTAATCATGCAATTTCCGCCGAGCATCCGCCGGGATCAGTATTTAAAATGGCTGCAGCCATTGGTGCATTGAATGAGGGTGTTGTTACTCCGGAACAGCAATTGGAAGATCTAGGAAAAATCACCATATTGCAGAAATATACCGAGAATGAAGCCGGCCGGCCCCGAGATTTTGTGTGTTACGACCTGAATGGACATGGCATGGTGAATTTCCTAAGAGGAGTGGCCCTCTCATGTAATGTATATTTCTATAAAATTGGCGGCGGGTTTGAACAGGAAGTCCCGCAGGGTCTGGGTATATGGCGTCTCGGTGAGTATGCCCGCGCCCTGGGCTATGGGGCACTAAGCGGCATTGAACTGCCGGGTGAAACGACCGGGTTGATCCCTGACCCGACCTGGAAGCGTATTCAACTTAGCGAAAACTGGTCAACCGGGGATACTTATATCGCGACTGTGGGTCAAGGCTATGTTCTCTCCACCCCGATTCAAGTTCTAGAATCCAGTTCCACTATAGCAAACAATGGAAAACTTATGCAACCTACTTTGGTACGTGAAATTACAGACGCAACCGGGAAGGTCGTCCAGGTGTTTGCACCGAAAGAAAGGTGGGATCTCACCACTGACCCAAAGATCCAGGTTTATGACGAAAACTTTATTCCAACCGGTGAGTTGAAAACAGTTCAGAAATGGGTGCTTCAACTTGCCAAGCAGGGTATGCGGGATGTGGTGGCTGATGGAACGGCTACAAAAATATTCGTAGGTGATGAAGGGTTGGAAATTGCAGGCAAAACTGGAACGGCAGAATATTGCGATAATATTGCCCAGGCGAAAAACTTATGTCAGCCAGGCGCCTGGCCATCACATGCCTGGTTTATGGCGTTTGCACCTTATGATGATCCAGAAATTGCCGTTGTGGCTTTCGTGTATAATGGTGGAGAAGGTGCCAGTGTAGCTGGCCCGGTGGTAAAAAGTATTATCGATGCCTATTTTGAACTTAAGGCTCTCGACGCAGCAGCCAATGTACAACGGTAACTTAGAAAAATCATGTTAAACTCCGCAACATTGACCGGTGAACAATCTGCTGTCTTTCAAATCAAGGGGATCAATGATGGACTCCTGATCACGCTTGGCGAGGGTGATTGGCCGGTTTTACGTGAGCAGCTTCTCCAGAATATTCAACAGCGTTCAGCCTTTTTTCAGGGGGCGCGCGTTGCTCTTGACGTAGGCAATCAGGCATTGAAGGCTGCTGAATTAGGAGCGTTACGGGATAAACTGGGTGATTTTGGTATCACCCTGATGGCCGTCATAAGTACCAGTGGAACAACTGAAAAAACATCGTTAATGTTAGGGATTGCAACCAGGGTACAGGCTGCGAAAAAAACTGTGGCTGCTGCAATTCCGGTAAAAGAACCGACTACTCTGGTCGGTGAAGAAGCGGTTTTTCTGCAAAAAACGCTGCGATCCGGTTCCAGGATTGAAAGTCAGGGTTCAGTGATAATTCTGGGTGATGTCAACCCGGGTGCAGATATCATCGCAAAAGGTAATGTGATCATCTGGGGAAGAATGCGTGGAACTGCCCAGGCGGGAAGCGCCGGAGATGAAACCGCAATCGTGTGTGCTTTGGAATTAACCCCCATGAATATCCGCATTGCCGGTGTTAGTTTTGATGGAAAATTGCGCAAAGGGAAACCGGGGCCTGAATTTGCGTCAATTGTCTCAGGTACTGTTATCATTCAACCCTGGAAACATTCTACTTATTGAGGTACTGGTAATGGCAGCTAAGGTCGTGACAGTAACATCCGGAAAAGGTGGTGTTGGAAAAACAACAACCACTGCCAATCTTGCCGTTGCACTGAGCATGGATGGCGCGAAAGTTGTCTGCATTGATGGTGACATTGGCCTGCGCAATCTGGATGTCATCATGGGATTGGAAAACCGGATAGTTTACGACCTTGTGGATGTTATTGAAGGGCGCTGCCGTCTTCGTCAGGCCATGATCCGTGATAAACAGAATTCCGAGTTATATCTAATTCCGGCAGCCCAGACCCGCGATAAAAGTGCTATTTCACCCAGCGACATGGTGCGCCTGTGTGATGAACTGCGGCCAGATTTTGATTGGATCCTGATTGATTCACCTGCCGGTATAGAACGTGGTTTTCGCAATGTACTGGCTCCAGCCGATATTGTGCTGGTGGTAACCAACCCGGAAGTATCTGCGGTTCGAGATGCAGATCGTATCATTGGGCTGGTGGAAGCTGAAGAAAAAGGCCCGGCTCGACTGATCATCAACCGCTTGAATTCCAGCATGGTGAAGCGCGGCGATATGTTGAGCGTGGAAGATGTGACTGAATTACTGGCAATCAATTTGATTGGGATCGTGCCGGAAGATGAAATGGTAATTTCAAGCGCCAATCGCGGCACTCCGGTGGTGGGTGATACCAAATCTCGCGCCGGTCAGGCTTTTCATGATATCGCCCGCAGGCTGCGCGGTGAAGAGGTTCCCTTCCCATCCATGGATGTTAAAGATGACTTCTTCAAGAAGTTGTTCCGGGTAAACTAACCAGGAGTGGACGCGAATGGCCAGTTGGATGGATAGAATCTCAGGTTCCCGAGCGAATAGCGCCAATCAAGCCAAAGAACGGCTGAAATTGGTATTAATCCATGATCGTACTGATTTAACCAATGAAGAAGTGGATCAATTGAAAATTGAGCTTATGGGAGTTATCCGTAAGTATATTGAGATAGACCCGGGCGCAGTGCGCATTGTCATAAATAGTGATGGGCGGGAACAGCGTCTGGTGGCTGATGTTCCCCTGCGCGCAGGTCAACGACGCAGGATAGGGTAGTCTGTAGAGGTTTATGTTTCGTTTACAAAACTGGCGCCAATTTGATTACTGGTTATTTGGCACCGTTACCTTTCTGAGCATTTTCGGCATCATCATGATCCGCTCGGCAGTAGCGGGATCGATAGAAATTATCGATTCGTCAAACCGTCAAACCTACTTTGTGATGGCCGGGTTGGTGATTATCCTGATCACCGCAGCGGTGGATTATCACATGTTGGGAAATATGGCGCGGTTTATGTATGTTTTCGCGGTTGTTTCCCTGATTGTTATTTATGTATATGGCCAGGCGCGTTTTGGTTCAGCACGCTGGCTGGATACCGGTGTTATTTTGATCCAACCCGCCGAACTTGCCAAAATTATTATGGTGATTGTGCTGGCCGATTTTTTCGCGCGCCACCAAAACGAAAAGCATGATTTGATCTGGGTCGGCAAGAGCGCGGCCTTAACCTTTGGCGTGGTTGTGTGGATTTTGCTTCAGCCAAACCTGAGTACCTCCATTGTTATTATTGTTCTGTGGTTTTCCATGTTATGGATCAGCGGACTGCCGGCAAAATATATTTTGTTGTTTGCTGGTCTGGGTGTCGTTTTTGCTCTCGTCCTTTTTCCATTTCTAGAATCGTACCAGCAGCTGCGTATCCTGAATTTCATATTCCCGGACCCGACCGCCCGTCATGGCAACAGCTATAATGTCGATCAGGCTCTGATAACTATTGGATCCGGCGGCCTATTTGGCATGGGATATGGACATGGCACCCAGGTACAGCTTCGTTTCCTAAAAGTCCGCCATACTGACTTTATTTTTTCCGCCATGGCGGAAGAGTTCGGTTTTGTTGGTACAGTGCTGGTTATTGCTCTACTGGTTTTTGTGATCTATCGTTGTTTTCGGGTTGCCAGTGAGGCACAGGATATGTTTGGCGCCTTGATTGCCTATGGTATAGGCACTTTGATGTTTTTTCAATCGGCTGTGAATATCGGGGTTAACCTCAATGTTATTCCGGTTACCGGGCTGGTGCTTCCGTTCATCAGTTATGGGGGTAGTTCCCTGTTATCTACAGTCCTGGCTATTGGCCTGGTTGAAAGTGTTGCCCTGCGGCGAAAGCCGTTGGATTTCTAATTTCCCTGGAGTCTTATGTCATCTACCGATAATCCTGCCCGCGTTCGATTTGCACCTTCCCCCACCGGTCATCTGCATTTAGGCGGCGCCCGTACCGCATTGTATGACTATCTGGTTGCCAGACAAACCGGGTGGCAACATTGGATGAAGCCCCGGAAATCGCCGGTTTCTTCTTTCGGCCAACCGTAAATCCCAACGTGGAGGATTTGATTGCCAAAAGCCTCACAACCGGTCAATCAGCCCGCAGCCTGTCAGTGCTGGAAGCAGCTGCTGAAATGACCCCTGAAGCCGCTGAAGCGCCCATGCGGGTGCTGGTGGAGGAACTAGGACTGTCAGCCGGTCAGGTATTCGGGATTCTGCGTACAGCCGTAACCGGGCAAAAATCAGCCCGCCGCTTTTTGAGAGCATGGAAATCATTGGCAAAGCCGAGGTGCTGAAGCGTATGAAGGCAGCAATCCAGCTTCTGGAAGCCGCCGTTTAATTTGACACTTTAACGCCGCGGTGGTATATTTGGGGACGCACCGCACACTCTGGGGGCTCGTCTAATGGCAGGACAGCAGACTCTGAATCTGTATGTAGAGGTTCGACTCCTTTGCCCCCAGCCAGAAAAAATCGTCATTGGGTCTCTCAATGACGATTTTAATTTTAATCAATATGATTAGCCAGCAAAAAGAAAATCTCTCCTATGGGAATATAAGCGTTATCTTGGGAAGTAGATGTAATTTAAAGAGGGTGGGTGTTGGAGTAGGTGAATTAATTAATATTGGAATTAAGGGCACGACAATGTGCAGCGTGTCAGTTTTAATCTGGACCCAGCAGGTTTCCATTCCTGAAGCACCAATCCCAAAAACGATATTATCAGGTGAGCGAAAACGGAAGTTCCCACGGTAAGTACCAACTGCGCCTGGGGCTTTTAGCTGGACAGAAACATCTACGGTTGCCTCTGGTGGGACGGAACCAGAGGTCAGGGTCGTTTCGTCCGGCGCATTCATTCTGTCACCTGAGTCAAAAATAATTTTGTAACCGGATGTCCAGGTGCAGGAGCCGGTATTCTTGATCCGCCAGGTTTTGGTAAAGCTGGTGTTGATCAACATAGTGGTGTCATCAGGATAATTAACATCACTGATGTATTGGGCGCGGTTGCAGGGAATCACTACCGGAGTATTGGTATGGGTAGGTGGAACGGGCGTAACTGTTGATGTTGCTGTCACGGTAGGCGTTTCTGCCGGATTTGTGGATGTCACCGTGAGGGAAGGATTCCCTGGAGTGTTCGTAAACACTTCTGTGGCAGGGGTTCCCGTTGTTGTCCCAGTGTTACTGATCATCGGTAAATTGCAGGCCAGAGAGATCGCAATGAAAAGTACCAGAATGAATGCTACTGGAGATCTTTTGTGCATTTTTCCCTCCTCAACTCATGAATCTATAGATTCATTATACAAACCGATTTGATTAAAACAAGTTAAATTATGCTGGTTTGATCTGGGGATCGTGTACAAAAAGGTGCATCAAAACTGCGCAAATAACGGCAAACACGGTTGAGGTTAGAAACGTGGCCGAAAATCCGTTGATGTCAGCCAGCCAACCGCCAATCAGCGGGGCTATTATAGTGCTGGGGGAAATCAATGTATTGGAAAGCCCGACATAGGTGGGCCGTTGAAGATCATTTCCGAATTCAAGAGAGATGGCAATGCCAATGGTCCAAAAAGCGGTACTGGCTATACCTGAAAGAATAATGACGACATAAAACCAGCCTGCGTTGGGGGCGAGCATGGCCAGCAGCGAGGCGGCGCCAATGGCCAATGCGCCCCCTTCCAATACTGTTGACCGACTCCACTTGTCTGATATCCATCCCAGGATGGGATTGGCAGCTACCTGGGTTATGAATAACACGCCGGTCATAATGCCTGCTTCGGAAAGGCTGAGATGATGGAATTGCACCGCGTAAATAATATAAAACGCCTGGGCCATCATCCCGAATTGCATGGCCATTCTTGAAACGATGAACCAACGAAAAGGCGCATCGTTGTCTAGTATGGTTTTAACTTTTTGCCAAAAATCTGCTTTACTGTCTTCAAATTCCGGTGCAGGTGTAGCAATTTCCCTGGTTAGTGTTAGGAAAAAATATGAAAATCCCATCAACCCGGCTGTGCTGAGAAAACAATACATAAAACTTGTGGGTGGTGAGACTTTTTCCAGCAAGTAGCCGGCCATAACAGCACCCACACTGGCTAAAAGATTGGACCCTGCGGATTGGAAACCAAAAAATGTAGCACGGATATCGGACGGGATAATTTTGCTGACCATGTTCTGCCAGCCATTGGCTGTTAATCCGCCTCCCAAACCCTGCCAGATCAGAAAGAAAAAGGTAGCAAAAAGGGCGGCAGTTTTTCCAATCGTCGGTAATAAGAAAGCCACCAGCGCCAGACCAAGAAAGGGGATTCTCTCCTGCACTGTCATCATAATGACGTATGGTTTAAATTGCGGCATGCGGCTGATTTTGTGGGCGGTAAATAACTGGGGAAGCTGCCATCCCATATTGTGAATGGCCGGTATCAAGCCGATAAGCACCGCAGAATTTGTCAGAGTGGAAACGAACAGCGGGAGAATGGTATTAAAAGAGGAGAATCCCAGGCCAAATCCGAAGAAAGTCCCATCCGCGAGATTAACAATAACATTATGTTTTAAGTGCTTTTGAATATTTTCAGCCATTCGATTTCCCGCTTTGTTAGAAAACAAATCCCCCCCCGAGGTACTGGAGGGAGGGGAGAAAAAACCGGGTGAGATTCGCCTCTTCAGTTTTTGGGCGCAACCTCATAGATTGTACAAAACAATCCCAATAATGGCTAGTATGTTTCGTCTTCTTCTTCCGGCCAGAGGTCGTCGTCATCTTCCTCGCCGTCCACTTCTTCCCATTCTTCCAATTCTTCTTCTTCTTCTTCCCAATCTTCATTCGTTGCTGCTTCGGCATTGGGGTTATAGGTCATACATCCTGAATCAGGATCAACCTCAATCGCGGCGGCACTACACATTCCTTCATCAATGAAAACACAGTCTAAATAATGACATTTGATTCTAGCCATTTTTATCCTCCAATTGGGATTTAAATTCGCTCTGGTTTCTATCCAGGCGGAGTATGGTGCAAATGAATATGATGACCATAACCAATGCCGAAATTACACAAAACGGACAGACCGCTTTTATAACCGCGATTTCAAGGTAGGTCAAGTAAATTGAGTAAACTGTCCCTGAAAGTGCCAGACCAAAGGCGCCCAATAAGATTGAATCTTTCCAATTCGGGTACATGGTTTCGCTTTTTAGCAAGAAAATTAACAGCAAATAGGCGATAAACCCGAATACTGCTACCGGAATACCGAAAACCTGAGAATAGGGACTGTTACTCACAGTCCAACAATCACCCAGACCCGGCAGGCACATGGCTTTATTTTGAGTGATTTTTTCAACAGTAAGATAAGCCGCATCCAATAACCCCAGGATGGAAGCGCCAAATATTATTCTTTTTAAAACATCATCTTTTATTGTCAAGTTATTATTTTCCATAATTGCAAAAGCGGAGCGATTTTACCGCATTGGTATCAATACGTAAAGCCATCTGTAGGATATTCGGTTAAATTAGCCAGGTTTTTGCCGTCTGGCTTCCATAACATTTGGTAGATTTTCGATTTTGGTCAAGACTCGACTTAATTGGGCAATATCACCTATTTCAAGAATGAGATTGAAGGCTGCCAGATTTTGATTTACTTTCAAATTGATATCAAGAACATTGATGCCTTCATTGGTAAGGATGGATGAGATATCACCCATCAATCCCTGACGGTCATAGGCTTTGATTTGAACGGCCACTGGGAAGGTTTTTTGTGCTTCTCCCCAGGATACCTTTACCAGGCGTTCCCGATCATGCAGTCGCAGCATATTGGGGCAATCCTGGCGGTGGATGGTGGCTCCGCGGCCGCGGGTGATGTACCCGATGATCTCATCGCCCGGAGCAGGGTTGCAGCATCGTGCCAGGCTGGTAAGAATGCCTTTTAAACCCAGAACAATAACAGCATTGCCGACTACCTTTGTTTCCGAAGGTTTGGCTTCAATGGTTTCAACCTGTTTATCCTTTTCGACATCCGATAAACGGTTGATGATGCGGCCCATGGAAAAATCGCCGCAGCCAATATCTTCATACAGATCTTCGATTTCGCGGTATTCAAAATCGTGGGCAACCTTATCAAGGTCAAAATCGGTGATGCCCAGACGGCGCAGCTCGCGTTCCAGTTGGCTTTTTCCCTGGGTAATATTGAGGTCGCGGTCCTGCTTTTTGAACCATTGGCGTACTTTAGAGCGAGCGCGTTGGGTGCGTACCAACCCGAGGTTGACATTCAGCCAATCACGGCTGGGGCCGCCCTGTTTGGAGGTGAGAATTTCAACCTGATCGCCGGTTTTTAGTGCGTAATCCAGGGTGACCAATTTACCGTTGGCTTTGGCGCCCCGGCAGCGATGGCCGATCTGGGTGTGGACATGGTAGGCGAAGTCAATCGGGGTTGAACCGGACGGAAGATCGATGATGTCGCCCCGCGGGGTGAACACGTACACCCGGTCCTGGAAAACGTCGGTTTTCATGCTGTCGACGAATTCCTCAGCGTCCTCAACATCCTGGCGCCAGTCCATTAATTGGCGCAGCCAGTTGATGCGTTGTTCGTAGGTTTCGTCGCGGCGCCCGCGTTCTTTATAACGCCAATGCGCAGCGATACCGTATTCCGCATTTTGGTGCATTTCAGGTGTGCGGATCTGCACTTCCAGCGGTTTGCCGTCATCATAAATAATGGCGGTGTGCAGCGATTGGTAGAAGTTATCTTTTGGCGCCGCGATGTAATCATCAAATTCATGTGGAATTGGCCGCCACTGGGTATGAATGACTCCCAAAGCCGCATAGCATGAAGGGATATCCGGAACGATCAAGCGGAAAGCACGCAGGTCTCGTACCATTTCAAAAGGCTTGCCTTTTTCCTGCATCTTTTTATAAATGGAATAGATATGTTTGGGGCGGCCGGAAATCTCGACTTTAATGCCAGCCTGAGTCATGATATTTTGCAGCCGTATCTGGATGTTTTGAACCTGGCGGTTGCGGTCTTCCTGCCTTTCGGATAGGTTTTCGGCGATTTCTTTGTATTTATCCGGATAAGCGTAACGGAAACCGAGGTCTTCCAGTTCCCATTTCATCTGCCAGATTCCAAGCCGGTTCGCCAGCGGTGCAAAGATATCCAGGGTTTCCTGGGCAATTCTTTTGCGTTTAGTTTCCGGCATAAAACCCAGCGTGCGCATGTTGTGCAAGCGGTCGGCCAGTTTGATGAGGACTACCCGAATATCTTCCCCCATGGCCATAAAGGTTTTCCGCAGAGTCTCGGAGGCAATATCCCGTTTTCGGCTGCGGTCTGAAACCGTCTCCCCTTCATATTCTGCCCCTTCCAGAATAGGCGCGTTAACATCTTCCATATGCTGGTCGCCGCGGGAAACTCTGGGAAGATTGGTTAACTTGGTGACGCCATCTACCAGTTTACCGACTTCGTCACCGAAATCACGGCGCAGGTCATCATTGGTTATATTTGTGTCTTCGACCGTGTCATGCAGGAGACCGGCAATCACCACAGCCGGTGGAATGCGCATTTCCGCCAGAATTCCCGCCACCGCCACGCTGTGGGTAACGTAGGGCTCTCCGGAAGCCCGTTTCTGATTTAGATGGGCTTCTTCCGCGTAATCATAGGCGCGTTGGACCATTTCACGGTCTACCGCGCTATAACTTTCTGGAAGGATGGCCATCAAATCTTCGATTTTCATTTTAATGAACGCAAGAGTTCAAATCTCCGGATTGATAGTTTGGGTTTTAGTATACCTGTGCAAAAGAATGAAAACAAATTATTCAATTAGAAAGGTTCTGCATAGTATGACTTGATCTTGAACCCGTTTTCCTTGATCGTTTGGCTGAACCACCTGGCACTATCTTTGATGATGCGTTTCAAGTCGTTTTCGTAATCAATGTACACTATGCCAAACCGACGGCTGTAACCCAGATTCCATTCAAAATTGTCCATCAACGACCAGACGAAGTAGCCCTTAACTGGCACCCCATTTTGAATAGCCTGATGCATGGCTGCAATATAATCCTGCAGGTATTGAATGCGGCGTGAATCGCGCACACGGTTGTCTGCGTCAACCCCATCTGGCACAGCCGTTCCGTTTTCGGTGATGTAAATGGCATTGAGCGGGTAATCTCTTTTTAACCGGATTAACAGGTCATACAATCCCTGGGGTGCCATTTCCCACATTTCCGAGTAAGAGTTGCCGGTCGGATTTGTGTGTGAATAGTGGAAAGGCCATCCGGAGGCATCGTACTTAACTACATTTCTTGAATAATTATTGATTCCCAGGAAATCTGTCGGGGTGGTAATCATCGGGATGTCTTTTTCATACCCTGCAGGGAATGTGAAACCAAGGTCTTTTTCCGCTTCCTGCGGATAAGTTCCCTTTAAAAGCGGATCCAAAAACAGCCGGTTCTGGAAAATATCATGCAGGTAAGCGGCTTTTTGATCATCCGCTGATTTGCTGGCGGCTTCGACGAAGCTCAGGTTTAGGGTAACCCCAATTTGCAGGGGCTGTCTGGCGGCAGCCCGCATGGCCTGTACCGCCAAGCCATGCCCGAGGTGCAGGTGATGGGTGGCATACGAAGCGGCCTTCAAGTCTTTTACACCTGGTGCGAAAACCCCCATCAGGTAGCCCAACATGGATACCACCCAGGGTTCATTGATGGTGATCCAATTGGTGACCCGGTCGCTGAAATGTTCAACCACAATGCCGGCATAATCCGCGAAATATTGGGCAGTCTGGCGGGATGTCCATCCGCCTGCATCTTCGAGGACTTGCGGCAAGTCCCAATGGTAGAGGGTAGGGAAGGGTTGAATACCGGCTTCCAGCAGTCCATCTACCAGCCGGTCATAAAATGCCAGCCCTTTGGGGTTTACCTGTCCAATACCGCCAGGGATGATGCGCGGCCAGGCGAAGGAGAAGCGGTACGCCGGGATGCCTAAATCCTTGATGAGAGCAATGTCTTCCTTGTAACGGTGATAATGGTCTGCGGCGACATCACCGGTATCTCCATGCAAAACGTTACCCGGTGTTTTACTGAATGTGTCCCAAACCGAAGGGCTGCGGCCTTCTTCATTCCAACCACCCTCAATCTGATACGAAGCGGTAGCAGCACCCCACAAAAAACCGGGAGGGAAACGGATTTCCATAGACAATGTCACCTTTCTTTTTGAAGATTAGCAGGTGCAGATAACAATTCTTCCAATGTAATTTCATCCAGGGAATTCAGGACCAGATCGGCATGTTCGACGTTTAATTGGCCGGAAATATAATTCGGAATGGCCACACAGAAAATACCGGCGTTATTGGCGGCGGTGATGCCATTGGGCGAATCTTCAAACACAATGGCTTCATCAGGGGATACACCCAGTTCAGAAATTGCCAGTTGGAAAATTGCCGGGTTTGGTTTTACCGCTGGAACTTCATCTCCACTGCAAATCGTATCAAAGTATTCCAACAGACCTAGGCGTGATAAATTGCACCAGACCCAGTCCGAGGAACTGCTGGAAGCCACTGCCAACTTAATGCCATTCGCTTTGGCTTCTGCCAGCATGTTCTCCACCCCCGGTAAAGCCGGCAATTCATTGATTTTTGCTAGTGCGATCACCTTGTGGTCATGCTCAGCTTTCTTCTTGTTGATCGGATATCCGACCAATTCCTCCAGGTAGGTGGGCGGATCAAAAGCAAGCCGGGAAGTCCCCAGTGCTTTTTGCCATTCAGATAA
>Ga0351877_1023_pt2 | contig 49563 bp, 42 predicted proteins | sample BONcelFGM3001D13_FD_206775 | JGI IMG/M metagenome (GOLD analysis project Ga0351877, IMG submission 206775) | Enriched cells from coal bed in the Powder River Basin, Montana, United States - BONCAT cells FGM rep3 HSBNCT.FGM.300.1.D13 ...
TAATACAATTAAGAGAAAATTTCTACTGAAATTTTCATCTCCCGGTTTCCAGGGGTCACGCCGGCACGCATCGCCGCGGTGCGGCCGGTTGAAAGCCTTGACTGGCGCGTGTGACATCCGTGTTGAAATCTCCCCGTGTTTGGTGTAGTCTCAGCGGGCGGAATCGCAAAAAAAGCACGGCACATTCTCATCAGACGATTGCCCGGGAAGACTCGGCAGTCGGTCGGATCAGCACAAAACACAGGCAAACGAAAGCGATGTCAACGGAGCGCGTTCCGGCAAGTCCGAAGTTTCACCTGTCCCCTCTGGCGGCCCCGGCAGGCCTCTGCGAGGGCGTTGGTACCGGGGGGCGGTCGATCACCGGCCGGCCCCGAAATTCCTCCCCCCCTCTCCATTCCTTCATGCCGCACCGGCAATCCGACAGGAGCACCCCATGAAAAAGACCCCGCTTTACGAGCGGCACCACGCCCTGGGTGCCACGATGACCGAATTCGGCGGATGGGCGATGCCCGTCCAGTATTCGGGCGTCATCGACGAGCACAGAAACACCCGCACCCTTGCGGGACTGTTCGATGTCTGCCACATGGGGGAGATCGAGGTCAAGGGATCGCAGGCCCTGGATCTTCTCCAGCGGGTGATGAGCCGCAATCTGGCCAAGCAGCAGATCGGCGAGATGAAGCTGTCGGCGATCACCAATCAAAAAGGCGGGATCATCGACGACGTGACCGTCTACAGGAGGGGCGAAGAACATTACATGGTTGTAACCAACGCCGCCACCCGGGGCGGAGACCTGGAATGGATTCTCAAGGCAAAGCAGGAGAACGGATTTTCGAAGGCGTTCGTGACGGATCTCTCCGATGCGACAGGCAAGGTCGATATCCAGGGGCCCGTCGCCCAGACGATTCTCTCGGAGATCGTCGAAGGGGATCTCGGTGCGCTCCGGTTCTACCACGCCATGGACACACGAGTGGCCGGGATGCCCGCCCTCGTCTCGCGAAGCGGCTACACCGGCGAGGACGGCTTCGAGGTGTACACGGAAGCAGCCCGGATCGGGGAGATCTGGGACCTGCTGCTTCACGTCGGCGACCCCCACGGCCTCAAGCCGGCGGGACTCGGGGCACGGGACACCCTTCGTCTTGAAGCGGGGATGATGCTCTTCGGACACGAGATGTGCCAGACGGTGACTCCCTATGAAGTCATCTATGGCTGGATCACCGACCTGGACAAGGAATTCATCGGACGCGATGCGCTCAAAAGGCAGAAGGAGGACGGGGTCCGAAGAAAGCTCGTCGGTTTCGAGCTGATCGAACGCGGCATTGCACGGCATGGATATCCCGTTTATGCAGGCGGGGAGAAAATCGGCGAGGTCACCTCGGGGACCTTCTCGCCGACGCTCGGGAAGGCCATCGGACTGGCCTTTGTGCCCGTGCAGCACAAGGAGCCGGGAACGGTGCTGGAGGTCGAGATCCGCAGCCAGAGGGCAAAGGCGAAGGTGGTGCCGCTGCCATTCTATAAACGAAAGAAGTAGCCGGCGGGGCGCAGGACCGCAAACGACGCGACAGATGGCGTTTCATTCGGGCCGAAACGGGCCGAGCAGGCAATCACGATGAAAGGAGCGGAAGATGGCCAAACCCAGTCCCAATGACCGAAAGTATACGAAGGAGCATGAGTGGGCCAAAGCCGACGGCGGCAACACGATCACCATGGGCGTCACGGATCACGCCCAGGAGCTTCTCACCGACGTGGTCTACGTGGAGCTTCCCGCCGTGGGCAGGAAAGTCAGGCAGATGCAGCCGATTGCCGTCGTCGAGTCGGTCAAGTCCGTGTCGGACATTTTCGCTCCGGTGAGCGGCGAGGTCGTCGAGGTCAACAAGGCACTCGAGGAAACGCCGGAGTTGATCAACAAGGACGCGTTCGGCGAGGGTTGGATCGCAAAGATCAAAATGGACGCCCCCTCCGAACTCGACGGCCTCATGACGGCACAGGGGTACGAGGAGCACATCAAGACGAACCCGCACTAAAAGAAGTGAAAGAAGTGACCGAGTGCGGAAGTGTCTGAGTGAAGAATAAGAAGCATAAAATCCAGAATGGGAAGGCCATATGGACTACGTCCCGCACACGGCGCAAGAGCAGAAAGAGATGATGGAAACCATCGGCATCGAGAGCCTGGAGGCACTCTTTGCCGACATCCCGGAGAAGTACCGGCTCAAGAAGCTCCTCGAGCTGCCGCCGCCGCTCTCCGAGCAGGACATCTGGGGGCACATGTCGAATCTCGCTGCCCGGAATCGCCTGCCGAAGGCGACGCTCGTGGGCGCCGGCGCCTACCATCACTATATTCCCGCCGTGGTCGGCCATATCATCGGCCGCTCGGAATTCTACACCGCCTACACCCCATACCAGGCCGAGATCAGCCAGGGCATTTTGCAGGCCATCTACGAGTACCAGACCATGATCACCCGGCTCACGGGAACGCAGGTGGCCAATGCCTCCATGTACGACGGCGCGACAGCCATGGCCGAGGCGGCGGTGCTTTCTGCCAAGACCCTCGGCAAGAGCCGCCTGCTCCTGGCACGCTCCATCCACCCCGAGTACCGCCGGGTCGTGAAGACCTACGCCTGGGCAAACGGCTACGACTGCGCCGAGATCCCCTACGGAGCCTCGGGGCAGGTCGACAGCGGGGCGCTCCGGGGCCTTCTCGACAAGGAAACGGCTGCCGTTTGCGTCCAGAGCCCCAATTTCTTCGGCGTCATCGAGGATGTGAAGCCCCTGGCCGATCTGGCTCACGGGCAGCAGTCGCTTCTCGTGGCGGGCTTCACGGACCCCACTTCGCTGGGAATCCTGAAATCGGCAGGCGATGCGGGGGCCGACTTCGTCGTCGGCGAGGGGCAGGGCTTCGGCAACCCTATGAACTACGGGGGGCCCTATCTCGGCATCCTGGCAAGCACCGACGCCTTCCTGCGGAAGATCCCCGGAAGGCTCGTCGGGGCCACGGTGGACAGAGAGGGAGCCCGCGGCTACGTGCTCACGCTCCAGACGCGGGAGCAGCATATTCGCCGCGAGAAGGCCACCTCCAACATCTGCTCCAATGAAGCCCTCTGCATGCTCGCCGCGGCCGTCTATTTGGCCAGCCTGGGCAAGAACCTCAAAAAGCTGGCGGCCCTCAACGCCCGGAAGGCAAACTACTTCAAGGAAAAACTGGCGGCCCTGCCGGGCTGGAAGCCCCTTTTCCCGGGGCCCGTGTACAACGAGTTCGCGCTGGCCTGTCCCGATGTCAAGGCGGCAAACGCGCGGCTCGAGGCAGCCGGGTATACGGGGGGATACGACCTCTCAAAGGATTACCCGGAGCTCGGGGGGGGAATCCTGCTGTGCGCAACGGAGATGCTCCGCAGGGAGGACATGGACAGCGTTGTTGATCTCTTGAAATAACAAGCGATAAACGCCCGTTACTTGTAACGTTACAAGCGCTTAAGAGGTGGTCATGGAACTGATTTTCGAGATGAGCCGGCCCGGCCGGACAGCAGGCAGCATCCCCGCAAGCGATGTCCCCGAGGTCGATCTGGACAGGATCATCGACGCCGCGCTGCTGCGCGAAGATCTGGATCTTCCGGAACTGGCCGAGGTGGACATCGTCCGCCACTACACGCGGCTCTCGAGGCGCAACTTCGGTGTCGACGTGGGCTTCTACCCCCTGGGCTCCTGCACGATGAAGTACAATCCGAAGATCAACGAAAACGCGGCCCGCCTGGATGGTTTCACATCCCTGCACCCATACGTATCGGACGGGTTCGCCCAGGGCAACCTGCAGCTCCTCTACGAGTTGGCCTGCGACCTCTCGGAGATCTGCGGCATGGCCGATTTCACGCTCCAGCCGGCGGCGGGCGCACACGGGGAACTGACGGGCGTCATGGTCATCAAGAAACACTTCGAGAAAAGGGGCGAGAAGCGATCTACGATCCTCATCCCCGATACGGCCCACGGAACAAATCCTGCATCGGTGGCCCTTTGCGGCTTCCAGGTGGCCACGGTGCGCTCCAACGCCGAAGGGGGCGTCGATCTGGACCACCTTCGGGCATTGATGAGCTCGGACGTGGCGGGGCTCATGCTCACGAACCCCAACACACTGGGGCTCTTCGAGCGAAACATCGACGAGGTGTCCGCCATCGTCCACGGCAAGGGCGGGCTTCTGTACTGCGACGGCGCCAACGCCAACGCACTCGTAGGGGTCACAAGGCCCGGGGATCTGGGATTCGACATCATCCAGCTCAACCTCCACAAGACGTTCTCCACTCCCCATGGTTGCGGGGGCCCCGGCAGCGGGCCCGTCGGCGTGAAGGCCCACCTGGCGCCCTTCCTGCCCGTGCCGCGGGTTCTGAAAGAGGGGGGCCGGTACCGCTGGTCCGATGAGTTCCCTGACTCGATCGGGAGGATCCGCTCCTTCTACGGAAACTTCAGCGTGATGGTGAAGGCCTATACCTACATCCGCTCCATCGGAGCCGTCGGGCTGAAGCGGGTCAGCGAAAGCGCCGTCCTCAATGCAAACTACGTCAAGGAACGGCTCAGGCCTTACTTCCAACTGCCCTACGATCGGATCTGCATGCACGAGTGCGTCTTCTCGGGAGAGAAGCAGGTGCAGGAAAGCGGCGTGCACACGTCGGACATCGCCAAGCGACTGCTCGATTACGGGTTCCACCCGCCGACGATCTATTTTCCCCTGATCGTCCGGGAGGCCATCATGATCGAGCCCACGGAAACGGAGAGCAAGGAAACGCTGGACGAGTTCTGCGAGGCCATGATATCCATTGCAAAAGAAGCGAAAGAAAGCCCCGGGCTCGTGAAGTCGGCGCCCCTCACGACCCCGGTGAAGCGACTCGACGATGTCCTGGCAGCGAGAAAACCGGATGTCTGCTGGACTCTCTGTTAGACCCGTCTGCAAGACGTCGCTGCCCGGGGCCGGCTATTGGTTATAAACAAACTATCAACAACCTGGCGAGACAAACCATGAAGAACTGGCTGAACTGGTCGAAAGAAGAACTGGCAGAGCAACTCTGGGTGACTGAGCCGCGAATCAGGCAAATATTTCGAAATTCCAGGCACATGGAAGAGGCAAGGCATCTACTTTTCGACTACCTCAACCGCCTCGAGCGCGACCTGTTCAACATGCGCTCCGACACCTACTTCGTCGATCTCAACATCGTGGAGAAGCGAAACGCCAAGGAATGCATCCGGGTGCTCTCGAACACGATGCGTTCGGAAAACGAGTACGTGACCCATTTTTCCCCGATGCAGATCATTTACGATCTCGCACAGGGAAAGAAGGAGGCGCTGGATCAGGTCTCGGAGGCCTTCCTCTGCGAGTACCTGGCCCTGTTTCTGGGCATCACGGGCAAGGGCGGCAAGCACCTCAAGCGCAAAGAGGTCTTCCAGATGAAAGACGGCCGCGAGGCGGCCCTTGCCCGTTCGAAGCAGCTCGACGATTATGCCTGCAATATCCGGCGGCACTTCCGCCGCTACCGCACAGGCTACGACAAGCCGCTGCTGCGCGAGCGCAAGAATCTCAAGCGCGACATCCTGAGTTTCTTCAACGCCACGGAGCAGGATTGGCAGGATCACCGCTGGCATCTGCGACACGTCATCAAGGACCTTGAGACAATCCGCGCCCTGGTGAAGCTCGACAAGGGCGAAGCTGCAGGCCTTGCCAGCGCGACGAAGAACAAGATCCCCTTCGAGATCACCCCCTATTACCTGTCGCTCTTCCACAAGGAGGGCCGCTCCGATTACGACCGGGCCATCCGCGCGCAGGTCATCCCGAGCACCCTCTACTGCGAACAGGTGGCCGAGAGCCGCCGCAAGGGGATCGACATGGATTTCATGGGGGAGAAGTCCACAAGCCCCATCGACGGCATCACCCGCCGCTACCCCGAGATCCTGATCCTCAAGCCCTACAACTCCTGCCCCCAGATCTGCGTGTATTGCCAGCGCAACTGGGAGATCAAGGGGATGGACGACACGGTGATGATGGCCCGCAAGAAGGTCAAGGAGGCCCTGCGGTGGATCGGCGAGAACGAGAGCATCTCCGAGGTGCTCATCACGGGGGGCGACCCGCTCACCCTTGGCAACGACTACCTGGACTGGCTGATCGGCGAGGTGGCCGCCATCGAGCACATCGAACGGATCCGGATCGGGACGAGAATCCCCGTTACCCTTCCCTTCCGCATCGACGAAGGGCTCCTGGATGTCTTCCGCAAGTACCACGAGTGGGGAAAGCGCGAGATCGCCATCGTCACGCACTTCGAACACCCCGCGGAGATGACGCCCGATTCCCTGGAGTGCATCCGGAAGATCAAAGGCGTCGGGATGAATGTCTACAACCAGCAGGTATTCACCTACTACAACAGCCGAAGATACGAGACGGCGCTCCTCCGGAGGACAATGAAGCTCTCCGGAGTGGACCCCTACTACTCCTTCAGCGCCAAAGGCAAGGAGGAGACTGTCGACTTCCGGGTCCCCATCGCACGGATGGAGCAGGAACAGCTCGAGGAGGCCCGGCTGCTGCCGGGCCTGGTGCGGACCGACGAGCCCGTTTTCAACGTTCCGCGGCTCGGCAAAGTCAACCTGCGGGCCTGGCAGGACCACGAGATCGTCAATATCCTCCCCGACGGCCGCCGGATGTACCGGTTCTACTCCTGGGAGGTCCGTCTCGTCACGGCGCTTGACTACCTGCACACCGATGTGTCCATTTACGACTACCTCAAGCGGCTGGCCGATGACGGCGAAAACGTTAACGATTACAGCTCAATCTGGTACTATTTCTAAAGACGGCGAAGGGCCAAGGGAAATTCTTCAGCTTTTCTCTGGAGCCTTTAGCCTTTAGCCATCCCATGCGCAAACCCGACTGGCTGAAAGTCCCCCTGCCCAACTCCCGCGAGTTTGCCGAGATGCGGGGGCTTCTCGGCCGGCTGGATCTCCACTCCGTCTGCCAGGAAGCCCGCTGCCCCAACATGGGGGAGTGCTTCCGGTCCGGCACGGCTACCTTTCTGATCCTGGGGAACACCTGTACCCGCAACTGCCGGTACTGCAACGTCGAGCACGGGCGGCCCGGCCCGGTCGACGAGGCCGAGCCCGAACGCCTCGTTGAGGCCGTAAAGGCGCTGGGGCTGCGCTACATCGTCATCACCTCCGTGACAAGAGACGATCTTCCGGACGGGGGCGCGGCTCTCTTTGCGCGATGCGTAGGGCTTTTGCGCAAGGAGATCCCGGACTGCAGGGTGGAAGTCCTGATCCCCGACCTGCAGGGAAACTGGTCCGCCCTGGAGAGGGTCCTCGAGGCCGGGCCCCACGTTTTGAACCACAATGTCGAGGTCGCCCCGAGGCTCTTTGGCGAGCTTCGCCCCCAGGGCAACTACGCCCTGTCGCTGGAGCTCCTGCGCCACGCCGGAAAGGACCGGCGCGAGGCGGTCACGAAGTCAGGCTTCATGATCGGGCTCGGGGAAGCGCGGGGTGAGATCCTTTCGCTCCTGGACGATCTTGCGGCCGTCTCCTGCGCCAGCCTCACCATCGGCCAGTACCTGCAGCCGTCCACCGGCCACTGGCCCGTCGCGAAATTCTACAGGCCTGAGGAGTTTGAGGGATTCCGGCAAGAGGCAGTGCAGCGGGGCTTCAAAAGCGTCGTGTCGGGGCCGCTCGTACGCAGTTCCTACCATGCGGCGGAGCATGCCGGAAAATGATGTCTATTCAGTCTATCCCGTCTTTCCAGTCTATCCAGGCAAGAGAAAATAAAAGGTTCTGGCGGAGATTAAACAAAGGGAAAGACGGGAAGGACCGGACAGACCGAATAGACGGGACAGACTGGTTTATTTGACATAGATGGGGTTCGAGAAAATCCAGGGCCGGTACTTGAATGCTTTCCAGAGGTAGACTTCTACCCGGTAGACACCCAGTTCGTCGATCCCACAGGTCAACTCGCTGCCCACCATCTCCCGGAACAGTTCCCCATCCTTGATGAGGCGGATCTTTCCCTTCACGGGAAGCTCGATCTGCACGATGGCCAGGTCGTCAAGCAAGAATTCATCCCCCATGGTGGCCACCTCCGACTCGTCCATGATCACGAAGGAAAAGCCCTTGGCCCGTTCGAAATACTCCAGTGCGACGTAGGCCCTCCCCCGCCTCAAGGCCGACAGGATGATCTCGCGATCCAGCTCGTCTTCTTTCAGGAATTTGGCTTCTGTCAGGATGTGGGTTCGGATGAACCGGAAGGCCTTGCTGAAGGGGAAAATGTGGAACTGGATGCCGAGCAGCTTCTTGACGGTCGAATGATTGTCGAGCTCGCCGATCCCGACAACCTTGCGGGTCCGGTTCAGCTCGTCCCAGCGCCTGAGCGTCTCCTTCTTCGGTCCGCGAAGCCTGTATGCGGTAAAATAGTAGCCGAGCAGGGCGCTCGGATATCCCTTAAGCCGGCTCTGCCAGTCCGTCATGAAGTCCCAGATCCCGATCCCCGTGTAGCCCGAGACGGTCCAGTCATTCCAGTTAAATTGTTTCACGTGAAACCTGGGTGCCCCTTCGTGGTCGGGGTGTGCAATGAAACCAAGCCCCCCCTTCATCCGGACCCAGTCGATGTAGAACTGCGGGGAGATGTCCTGTTCATCCTCGTGGGGGAATACCCAGGCGAGGTCACAGGTAATGAGGGGTTCGTCGATCCCGAAGGCGAGGTAATGATTGTATCGGGGAGTCACCTCGATGCCGATGAACAGGTGGACGCCGTCATAAGAGCGTTCGTAGCCGTCATGCTTGGCCTGGAGCCAGTCATGGTCGGTGAGCATGACAAAGTCGATGTCGTTGGCCCGGGCCGCCTCGACGATCTCCAGGATCGACGCACGCCCGTCATGGGAATAGTCGGAATGGAGGTGGATGACGCCGGCATAGTCGTTGAACTTCAGGACAAACGTGTGCCGTTCTTCCTGGAGTCTCTCTTTCAGGAGTTCTTCCCTGATGAACACTTCGCTCTACCCCTTCGCCTTACTGTCGGTTCAGCGGGGGCCGACCCTGTCTTCCCGCCGCCGCCCTGGCCCGCAATCCTTCGGAGCGGACAATCGTCGCAACGGGGCTCCTTGCGGCAATAACGCTTCCCCGTCTCGACGATCAGCGCGTGGTACCGGTTGTAAATGCCGGCATCGTGCGGCAGACAGTCCATGAACAGGCGCTGAAGCTCTCCATAGGTCGGCTTCCCGTCGATGATCCCGTGTCTTGCGAGAATTCGCCTCGTGTAGGCATCGATGACGAACACGGGCCTGCCCCCCGCATAGAGGAGCATGCTGTCGGCGGTTTCCTCCCCGATTCCCGCTATTCCCAGGAGCCTCTGCCTCGCCTGCCGGATGTCTCCCGCGAGCATTCGCTCCAGGTTGCCCCCGAAATCGCCGCAGAGTACCTGGAGAAACGCTTTCAGCCGTTTCGTCTTGACCCGGAAATACCCTGAAGGCCGGATCAGATTGGCCAGGGTCTCGTCGTCCAGGCCGTGAAGAGCCCGAGGTTCCAGGACCCCTTGCGCCTTGAGCCGCCCGATGGCCCTTTCCACGTTGGCCCAGTTCGTGTTCTGCGTCAGGATCGCCCCGACGGCAACCTCGAAGGGGGTCTCCCCGGGCCACCAGTGAAGATCCCCGAAGAATCTCTCCAGCGCCTCACCGATGCGGAGCAGCCGTTTCCCCCTGTCCAATGGTTTTCGGCCTGTTCCTTCCCTACTCCTTGCGCAGGGCCACGTAATAGGTTCCCTTGCCCCGCTTGATCAGCAACAACACCCGGTCCTCGGCGGTCTTTTTCGAGATCTCGCGCATGAAATCCTTGACGGAGGCCACCTTGACCCGGTTGACCTGGAGGACCACGTCATAGGGCTGGAGGCCCGCCTCGTCGGCTGCGCTGCCCTCGCGGACCCTCGTCACAATGACGCCGCCCGCCGAAGGCAGTCCCAGTTGTTTTGCGATTTCCGGGGTGATGTCCTGAACGGACATCCCGTAGGTGTCTTTCGAGTCCCCTTTGGCGGCAGCCAGTTCTTTCTTGTCCTCCCGTTCCGCCACGGTGAGCTGAAGTTCCTTCACCTGGCCTTCCCGGAGGACTTTCAGGGCTGCTTTTTTCCCGACGGGCAGAACCGCCACGGCACGGAGCAACTCATGGGTATCCTTGACCTTTTTGCCGTCAACCTCGATGATGATGTCGCCCTGCTTGATGCCGGCCTTGTCCGCCGGGTCTCCTTCGAAGACCTCCGTAACCAGCGCACCGCTGCGATCCTGAAGCTTCAGGCTCTTTGCCAGATCCTCGGTGATGTCCTGGACCGAAACGCCCAGCCAGCCGCGTGTGACTTTGCCCTTTGCCTTGAGGTCCTCGAGGATCTCCTTGGCCATGTTCACGGGGATGGCAAATCCGATGCCTTGCCCCTGCGCCACGATGGCCGTGTTGATCCCGACGACCTCTCCCGCCATGTTAAAAAGCGGGCCGCCGCTGTTTCCGGGGTTGATGGAGGCATCGGTCTGGATAAAATTGTCATAGGGTCCGGCCCCGATGACACGGCCCTTGGCGCTCACGATCCCCGCAGTCACCGTGTGATCGAGCCCGAAGGGGTTCCCGATGGCCATGACCCCGTCTCCCACGCGGAGCCTGTCCGAGTCCCCCAGGCTGACCGTGGGCAGGCTGTTTTCGGGGGTGATCTTGATGAGGGCAAGATCCGTGCGAGGGTCCCTGCCCTTCACGGTTGCGTCGTATTCTTTTCCCGTCGAGAGGCGCACCTTGATCTTGTCGGCCTTCTCGATGACGTGATTGTTCGTGAAGATGTAGCCGTCCTTGCTGATGATGAACCCCGAACCGAGGCTGCGCTGCCGGAATTCCTTCTCTGGATTGTCTCCGAAGAAGCGCTTGTAGAATTCTTCCTCGCCGCCGAAGAACCGGTCAAAGGGGAACATCTCGTTGTAGGGAGACCGCTTCCCGTCCATCTTGACGACCTTTGTCGTGCTGATGTTCACGACGGCGGGACTGAGCTTTTCCACGAGGTCGGCAAGCGACCCCGGGGTCCCCGATCCGCCCAAAACCGAGGGAAAGACCGGCCTGGGTGCGGCTGCCGTTGCCGCCGGCGCGCTCGCACCATCGGCACCCGCATAGGATGACCGCAGGCCCGGCGACAGGGAGAACCTCAATACCCCCACAACGGAGAGGATGAAGAAGCCCACCAGGCAGACAACGAGGATCGTAAAGAATTGTTTTCTTTCGCTGGTGCCGTCGTTCATATCGACCTCCCGCATGGTTCGCAACCCCCCCCGCGCGCGCGGCAGGGAATTGGATTTTTTATATAAAATCGTGATGAAAAAAGGGGCATGTTCCTCACAGGCCCCTTCCTGCTGGCACTTAACACAGACGGGCCTGTTTTGCCACGATTTCGTGCATCGGCATCACGCCTCATTTTCGACGGGATTCGTCAATTCCCCGATTTTCTCGATGACGATGGTGATCACATCGCCGTGCCGCATGAAAACCGGCGGCTTGCGGACAAAACCCACGCCCTCCGGGGTCCCCGTCATGATCACGGTTCCCGGCAGCAGAGTCATGGAGCGGCTCAGATCGCTCACGATCTGGGCGACACTGAAGAGCATGTCCGAGGTGTTCGAATCCTGCATGACCTTGCCGTTGAGGATGGACTGAATTCTCAGGTTGTCGGGATCGGGGATCTCATCCTTTGTGACGAGGAACGGCCCCAGGGGGCAGAACGTGTCGAAGCTCTTCCCTCGGGCCCATTGCTGCTTCTGCCTGCGCATCTGCCAGTCCCGGGCGCTCACGTCGTTGCCGCAGGTGTAGCCGATGACGTACTCCATGGCCTCTTTGACAGAAACGTTCCTCGCCCGCTTTCCGATGATGACGGCAAGCTCCGCCTCGTAATCCACCTCGTCGGGCCCCGCTTTCGGAAGAACGATCGTGTCCCCCGGGCCGGTGAGGCTGTTGGTGCCCTTGATGAAAAGCACGGGGCTTTCGGGGGCGCGGCTTTCCGTCTCCCCCGCATGCTTTCCGTAGCTGAACCCCAGGGCCAGAATGTTCGGGGGATCGACCGGCGGCAGGATTTTCTTGATCACAGCCAACCGATCCGTCAGCGTGAACCGCCCCAGGATGTCTCCTTCAATGACTCGAGCCTTGCCCGGCGTTGCCGGCTCGAAGGCGCCGTATAACCGTTCCGCTTTGTCAGAAATAAAATGAATGATTTTCACAGGATCCTCTTTCTTTTTCTCTTTCTTCTTCACCTTCTCGCCGCGAGCAGGTGCGATCACGCCCCCTCCGGGCCGGACAGCACCGGCGGTCCCGTGGACACGGCACAACCCTCATGTGTTCATATCACAAATTGCACCGTTGAAAAATGAAAGAAATCGGGCTTCCGGCAAAGACTGTGCTTGAGGTCAGAAACGTTCATCGCATCATAATGATCCAGCTGGATGCAGCGACTGGATAATTATGATCCTGATCATCGCTGCCGGGGCGGGTCCTTCCGCCCTGCGGAGCATATTTTCACAATAATTTCGGGATGTTGCAATTATGAATGCCTGTGGCATGCATCGTGCTGTTGTGTATCCGGTCCTGCCACGGCGGGCGCAATCGTGAAATTATGCTTGCGAAAGGGGCTTGAAACTTCATACATTAACAAAGTTATTGCCATTACGTGGGTGTACAACTCATCGGATTGCTTCCCTTGTCATCGAGGTGACATTATGGTCTGCCGCAGGTTGGCTGAAACGTTTTATTTCACCCTGTCGCTCGTCTTTCTGATGGTCGTGCTGGTGCCCGCGCCCTCCCCGGCCCTCACTCTCGAGGAGGCTCTCGCGCTGGCCAAATCAACCCTGCCCTCTTACCAGGCGCAGGGAACACGCGTACAGTCCTCGGAGGCCCTCTACAAGGCCACCCTCGGCGCCTACGTTCCCAGTGTCGATGCCGCCGGGGCCGCTATCCGGCGCGACGTTGCAGGCTACGATTCCTCTTCCAACAGCGTCGACGTGACCGCCTCGCTCAAGCTCTTCGACTACAAGCGGGGCCATACACGGAATATTGCCCGCTACAGCTTCAACTCCGAGGAGGAAGGTCTTCGAAAGAGCCTCCTGGACCTCGAGTTCAGCGTCAAGTCCTCTTTCTACACGACCCTGGCATCCAGGGGCATCCTCGAGCAGAGGAAAATACAGCTCGAGAATGCCCGGAAAAACTACGAGGTGGCCGAAGGGCGGAGAAAGTTCGGCGTGGCAAAGCTCTCCGACGTTCTTCAGGTCTCTGTGAGATTGGAGCAGGCCCGCTTCAACCTCGTTCAGGCGGAAGGCAGCCTCCAGAAAAGCCTATCGGAGCTGAGCTCCCTTATCGGCACACCCGTTACCGATCCCGCCGAGCTCCAGGGGGTCCTGACCTTTGAGTTCCCCCTGCCGGACGAGAAGCGTCTGGAACAGGCCCTGCTGCGGCGCCCCGAGATCCTCCAGGCCGAGCTCGCCATCAAGCGCGCCGAGAGCGTCGAAGGGATATCGACGGGTGACTTTCTGCCCACCGTCTCGGGAAACCTGAGCTATACCCGGACGGACACCAGCAACCCTTCATCGACCACCGCGCCGATCTACGGAAACCCTTACGAGGACCGCTCGGCCTCGCTACTGGCCACCTGGAATCTCTTCGAGCTGGGAAAGTTTTTCCGGAGAAAGGCCGCCTCCATTGACACCCTGACGGCGGCACAGAACTTCAAGGAAACGGAGCGCTCGCTCCGGCTCGAGTTGCGCAAGAGCTACGAGGACTTCATCACCACCTCTCGCAACGTGAAGGTCGCCGACGAGCAGCTCAAGCAGGCCCTGCAGAACTACGATCAGGCCTTCGGCGAATACAAGGTCGGCAAGGGAGACATCCTGTCGGTCGTGTTTGCCGAGACCCTGCTGGCGCAGGCGCGGGAGCAGGATGTGGTGGCGAAGCTCAACCTTTACCTCGCAAAGGCTCTTTTGGAGCGGGTCTCCGGCATAGATCGCATCGAATCCCTCCAGGCGGATTCGCAGCAGCCCAACGATGCGAGACCCCGTTAGGCTCTGAACATAACCTCGAAGGACGGATGCCATTGCTCATGAATCTCACAACGATCAAAGCGCTCCCGACGAAGAAAAAAATCATCCTCCTTGCCGGTATCGCCGCCGTGCTTCTGCTGGCGGCCGTTGTGGTCTGGCGAGTCTTCCTGGTCAAGCCGGCCACCCAGGTCCTGGACACCGGAACCGTCGAAAAAGGCAGCATCCGCGGGGTCCTGGTGGAGACCGGGATCATCAAGTCCCAGGTGGGGGCCGTCGTCAAGATCGGCGCCCAGGCGACGGGACGGATCCAGAAAATGAAGGTCAAGGTGGGCGACCGGGTCAAGGCGGGCGAGCTCATCGCGCTGGTCGACGATCGAGAGATACAGCAGCAGATCGGGCAGCAGCAGGCGGCGCTCCTGTCGGCGCGCAACACGCTCACCCAGGTCGAACAGACCTACCCCGAGCGGATCCGGGAAGCCCGCGCCAACCATGATTACGCCAAGGTGAACGTGGAGCGGGAGCGGGAACTGCTGAAACACGAGTACACGACGAAGGACTCCGTCGACAAGGCCGAGAGCCAGTTCACCGCCGCCGAGGCCGTCATGAAACGCCTCCAGGACGAGTACAGGACGCAGCTCACGATTTCGAAATCCACCGTCGAGGAGATCCAGGCAAGGCTGCGCCAGCAGGAAGTCCGGATGACCTACACAAAGATTTTCGCCCCCATCGACGGCATCGTCTCCGACGTGACGGCCCAGGAGGGCGAGACGATCGTGGCGGGGCTCCAGGTCGCAAACCTCGTGACCGTGCTCGATCCCACGAGGCTCGAGATGTGGATCTACGTCGACGAAACGGACATCGGGAAGGCCGCCGTCGGGCAGGACGTGGAATATTACGTCGACACCTTCCCCTCGAAGACCTTCAAGGGGAAAATCGAGAAGATCTACCCCCAGCCCGTCGTCAAGGAGAACATCGTCTACTACCTCTCCACGATGAAGGTCTCCCCGGAAGACGCCGCATTCCTCAAGCCGGAGATGACCACCCACGTGCGGATCATCACGGAGGAGAAGGCAAACATCCTCACGGCGCCCAACGCCGCCATCAAGTTCGAGCGGGGAAAGCAGGTCGCCTACCGGGTCACGGGAAAGAACAAGGTGGAGAAGCTGGCAATCAAGATCGGCATCCGCGGCGAGGACAAGACGGAGATCCTCTCCGGGGCAAACGAAGGCGATACGCTCGCGACGAAAATCGTCCTGCCCGTGACGACGGACTCGCAGGGCCAGCAGAAGGGAGCCCTCAAGTAATGGCCGCCCCCGTCTGCATCATGGAGAATATCACCAAGAGCTTCCACGTGGGGGACCAGGATCTGCAGGTCCTCAAGGGGGTCAACCTCACGATCGAGCAGGGCGAATTCACGGCCATCATGGGGACCTCCGGGTCCGGGAAATCGACGCTGATGAACCTCATGGGCTGCCTGGACGTCCCCACCTCGGGCCGTTTCATCCTCGCCGGCCGGGACGTGATGCAGCTCAACGACGACGAACTCTCGGAGCTGCGCAACGAGCACATCGGCTTCGTCTTCCAGAGCTTCTACCTCCTGCCTTACGCCACCGTGCTGGAAAACGTCCTCGTGCCCACGCTCTACCGGGAAAAGAAGAAGGACCACGTCCGCGACCGGGCCGCCGAACTGCTGAAGCTCGTCGGGCTCGAGGAGCGGATGAAATTCCGCCCGACCCAGCTCTCGGGAGGAGAGCAGCAGCGCGTGGCCATCTGCAGGGCCCTCATCAACGACCCGGAACTGCTGCTGGCCGACGAGCCCACGGGCCAGCTCGACAGCCGCACCGCCGAAGAGATCATGAACGTCCTGACCCGGACGAACGAACGGGGCAAGACCGTCGTCGTCATTACCCACGACGCTGACATCGCCGCCTACGCCCGCCGGATCATCCACATCCGGGACGGGATCATAACCGAATCGTGACTAGTGGTTAGTGGCTAGTGACCAGACAAGGACAGTGCCTGTTTCACAAACCACAAGCCACAAATCACCAGACACCTGTATTCTATGGAACGCTTCAGCCTGCTGCTCATCCAATCCTTCGAGGCCGTCAAGGCCTTCAAGCTCAGGACCTTATTCTGCCTCGTGAGCGTCGCCCTGGGGATCGCGGCCATCACGGTCATCGTCGCCGCCACGGAAGGCGCCTACAAGAAGGCCTTCGACATCGTGGCCAGCTTCGGGCCCGACTCCGTTATGCTCATGGGCGGAAGCGAGGAGTCCCGTGCCATCGGCCAGCGCGAAAGGACGATCACCCTGGATGACATGGAGGCCATTCGCCAGGCCTTCCCCACGGCCTATGTCGTCGCCCCCTCGTCGTGGGTAGGCAGTGTCACGGTCTCCTACAAGGGCAACCGATACCAAAGCCAGATCGTGGGATCCTCGAGCGATTACAGTATTGTCTGGACGTGGCCCGTTGTGGAGGGCTCCGATTTCACCGAGGATGATATCCGGCGCTCCGCGAACGTGGGGATCATGGGCCAGGAGGTTGCCCGGGAGCTCTTCGGCGACCAGAGCCCCGTGGGCAAGTTCGTCCAGGTCCGCAACCTGCCTGTCCAGATCGTCGGCGTGCTCTCCGAACGGGGCACCTCTCCCGGGGGCGGAAGCCTCGACAACCGGATCATCATGCCCTACACGACGGTGATGAAAAAGCTCATCAACGAGCAGCGCTACGTCCATGCCATGCGCCTGCGCTTCACCGATCTGGAAAACATCGACGGCCGCGTCGAGGAACTCAAGCGGCTTCTCCGGTACCGCCACCGGATCCCCGACGGGCAGCCCGACGACTTCCGCATCTTCACGTCCAAGGACATCGTCAAGTTCCTCGTGGCCCTCACGGGGTCGCTTGTCGTCTTCATCGGAATCGTGGGCGTCATTTCCCTCATTGTCGCCGGCTTCGTCCTGGCGAACCTGTTCCTGCTTTCCGTGAAGGAACGGGTCAAGGAAATCGGGATCCGCCGCGCCGTGGGCGCCCGCAAGCAAGATATCCTGATGCAGTTTCTGACGGAGGCCGTGATGATCACGACGGCCGGGGGTGTTGTCGGTTTCATCCTCGGTGTGGTCTCGGCGCAGCTGCTCACGTACGTGGCCGAGTTTCCCGTCTATTTCTCCTGGAAGGCCTTTGTCATCGGCCTCGTCCTTTCCTGGGTCGTCGGCGTGGGCTTCGGGCTGCACCCTGCGAGGCAGGCGGCGAACCTGGTGCCGATCGAGGCGATCCGCACATGAGCCCCTTCGGGGATGGAATATTGGAGCACTGGAATGTTGGGTTTTGTCTTTTCCCTTTTTCGCCCATGATTCCAACATTCCATCACTCCATGATTCCACGGTGTTGCTGAATGGACCTGAGACGCATTCTGCTCAATCTGAAGATAGCCCGCCGCTCGCTGGTGCAGTTCAAGTGGCGCACCTCGCTCGCGGTGCTGGGCGTCTTCTTCGGGACCTTTTCGCTCATCATCGTCTCGAATCTCTCGGGCTCGCTTGCCGTCAAGACCGAGCAGGAGATCGACAGCCTCGGCACGAATCTCCTCATCGTCCGCAGCGGTATCGTGCGTCGCGTGGGGGCAGGAACGCCCCTGATGAGCCAGGCGACGAACCTCACCCCGGAGGATGCCCGCGCGATCAAGGATTCCATCCCCTCGGTTGCCGCCCTTTCCGCCGCGGGGTACAAGACCTTTCCCGTCCGTTACGGAAACGTCTCTCTCAAAGGGATTCTCGTCGGCGGGGTGGAGCCGAACTTCCAGGACATCCGTAACTTTCACGCCCGGGAAGGGAGCTTCATCTCCGAACAGGACAATCTGGACCGAAACAAGGTGGCCGTCTTGGGCCGAACCGTCGTAGAGAAGCTCTTCGGCGACGAGGACCCCATCGGGAAGTACATCCTGATCTGGCGTGTCCCCTTCCAGGTGATCGGCATCATGGAGGAGAAGGGATCGGACGTCTCCGGGGCCGACCAGGACAACCAGATCTTCATCCCGCTGCAGACATTCCTCAAGACCCTGGTTAACAAGACCAACGTCAGCAACATCTTCGTCCAGATCACCCGCGACGATCTCATTCCCGCAACCAAAACCGACATGGAAGCCCTGTTGCGCAAGCGCCACAAGATCGGGCCGGGGCAGAACGACGACTTCGCCGTCATCGACATGAAAGACGTTATGGCCCTCAAGACTCAGGCCATGGATCTCATCACCGTCCTGGGGCGGATCGCCGCGGCGGTGTCCTTCATCATCGGCGGGCTCGGCATCCTCTCCATCATGATTCTCATCGTGAACGAGCGCAAGCTCGAGATCGGCATCCGCCGCGCCGTGGGCTCGCGCAAGCGCGACATCATCCTGCAGTTTCTCATCGAGTCATCCATCATCTCGCTGGCCGGCGGGACCATCGGCGTCTTCTCGGGAGCGCTGCTCAGTGTCGTTCTGCTGCGCGTCCTGAAATATCCCTTCTCGCTCTCCCTCGCCGGCCTCGCCATCGCCTTCGGCGCCTCCGTCCTCGTGGGGATCCTGGCCGGCATCTACCCGTCGAAAAAGGCCACCCAGTTCGAGCCCGTCGACATCATCCGGACCTAGCCGCCGCTTCGCGGCAGGCTCCGGGCTGCGGGCTTCGGGATTCCGGCCTCCGGAAAACCATAAATACTGAAAGCGCATTTCCCGGCAGGAAGGGGGCACTCCGCACCGTCGCTTTTTTCGTGGACATTTACTTTGGGAGGGATTATGCTTCGGGGCCACCCGAAGAAGGAGTCAATTTATGGCGGAAATCAAGAGCACCATCGACCTCATCATGGAAAGGACGAAGAGCCTCTCCGCAAGCCCGGAGGAACGTGAGTCCTATCAACGGCAGGAGCGCGAAAAGCGCCTCAGGGGCATCGTCCAGAGGCTCCTCGACGACAACCTCTCCCTCGACGGCGCCAGGGACGAGCTTGTCAAAGAGAGGAAAATCGGCTCTGCGGCGGAAGTGACGGGGGTCTTGAAGAATGCCCTTGCAGGACACGTCGACCCCGAGGCGGACAACGAACGGCTTTTCCGGCTCGTCAACGAACTGGTCGGGACATCGCCGGAGAGGCTCCAGGAAACACTCACGGCCTGCAGGGAGGAAGCCACCTCTCGAAAGGCCGTGCTTGCCGAGCGTCAGAAGAAGGACCTGGAATCGAAAGGGATCACCGGGCCCGCCGTCCTGCCCAACCCGGAAGCGGACCCCCTGTGGAAGGCTCTCAAGGAGGAAATGCAGGCGGCCTGCGCCTGGCGCTTTTTGGCGGTTATAGCTGGTTGAACCAGAAGTCCTTGATCACCTGGAAGTTCTTCTTCACGTTCTCGCGCCCGGCCACGACATCCCCGTGACCCGGGCAGAGAATCTCCACGTCGAGCTCGGCGAGTCTCGTGATGCTCTCCTTCAGCTGTTTGCCCGACCCTCCCGGCAGATCCGTCCTGCCGATGCTCTGGCTGAAGACCACATCGCCCGTAAAAAGCACTTTTCTCTCCGGCCAGTACAGACAGATCGATCCCGGCGAATGGCCGGGCGTCAGGATGACCCGGAAGGTCTTGTCGTCGATGACGAGGTCCCCCTCCTGGAGAAAAAACGCCGGCGCGGGAAACTCCATGTGGGAACCGATGTGCTTCATGACGAACTCGTAGTCGATACGGCTCATGGCCCACTGGGTGGAGGGGCCGAAGGAACCCACCATCTCCAGGTGATCGGGGTGCCCATGGGTGACCAGGACAACGTCGATCTGCCCGGGTGCCGTCTCGATCTGCGCCAGCCCGCGCTTTACATGCTGGAAGAGGTGGCGGTGACCCGGGTCGACGAGGATCTTTTTCGAGCCGTCGATGAAAAAGCTGTTACAGTTGTTTTCGCTCGCGCTCTGCCAGATGAACCCGTAGAGCCCCTCAAGGATCTTCATACTTCATTCCCTTTCTTTCGTGGTTTTCCCAGGCTGTTCAAAAATGCCCAGATGCAAGGCGCCCGACATCCCGAGGAACGAGGCGTACTTGGTGTGTACGTTGAGCGACGAGGGACGAGGGCAACGCCGCGATGGGTATTTTTCAACAGCCTGCTAATCCTGTCGGATGAGCCGCAGGACATTCCCGCTCACCACGTTTTCGTAGTCCGGCTCTTTCAGGCCCAGGTGTCTCACCTTGGCCAGCTCGCTTGATGGGATGCCGAAGGGAAAATCGCTCCCGAAGAGAAGCTTCCGGCTCCCGTATCGTTTCAGGAAGGTCCCCATGTCCCCCGTCGAGGCCAGGGCCGTGTCGGCATAAACCGTGTCGCCGTCCCAGACGTGAGCCTCGAAGAGCGCATCGAATCCGCCGTTGAGGCCCCCGAGATGCGGGATGATGACGGGGGTGCGCCCGTCCACCCGTTTGATGAAGTACAGGGTGTTCCGGAAGGATTCCTCCAGGACGATGGGAAGCTGCAGCCGGATGGCCTCTGCGATAAAGGCCTCGCAGCCGGGGTCATCGTAGTGATAGACCGGCTCGCAGTCGTGGCGGTGCCACTTGATCCCCCGGTAGCCCTTCTTCAGCTCGCCTTTGCGGAAATCGTTCCAGACGAAGTAGTAGGCGTGGATGTCGGGCTCCCGGCTCTGGATCTCGAGGAGGTACTCGTTTGCCATCTGCCGGCAGGCAACCCAGCGGGCGTTGTCCTCGAAGCGATCGTTGTAACGGTCATAGATGTCTTCAACCGGGGGGTAGAGGCAGGCCCCCTGGATGCCCGCACGATCCAGGTAGGCCCGGATCAGTTCGATGGGCTGATCCGAGTTCTGGATGCCGCAGTGCATGTGGGAGTCGATGATCTTCATGGCCCCCTCAGGGTTTCATTCCGGCGATGAGCGCCTTGACGCGCTCGAGGTCGTGCGGCGTGTCCACCTCGATGGAATCGAACTGCGTCTCCACCACCTTGATCCGGTGGCCGTTCTCCAGGGCCCTGAGCTGCTCCAGGGCCTCGAGCTGCTCCAGGGTTCCCTGGGGGATCTTCGTGAAGGCAACCAGGAAGGACTTGCGGTAGGCATAGATGCCGTGGTGCTTCCAGTAATCGGCCTTCTTCCCCCGGTCGCGCACGAAAGGGATCGTCGAGCGCGAGAAGTAGAGGGCAAAGTGGTCTTTGTCGAAGGCAACCTTGACGGCGTTGGGGTCGGTGATCTCCTCGTCCCTTTGAATCCTGTAAATCAGCGTCGAGAAGTCCACCGTCGGATCCTCGAGGAGCGGCTTGACAACCTCGTCGACCTGGACGGGTTCGAAGGTGGGCTGGTCGCCCTGGATGTTGACGACGATGTCCTCATCGGCAAGACCCAGCTTTTCCGCGGCTTCGGCAATCCGGTCCGTCCCGGAGGGATGATCCGCCGAGGTCAGGATGGCCCGTCCGCCGAATTTCTCCACGGCTTCGAAGATCCGCCGATCGTCCGTCGCCACGGCGGCAAAGGAGGCGGTCTTCGACTGCAAGACCCGCTCGTAGACGTGCTGGATCATGGGCTTGCCGAGGACATCGGCCAGCGGCTTCCCCATAAAGCGGGAGGACTGATACCGCGACGGTATGATGACAACGACTTTCATGTTTCCTCGATCCTCGCGCCTCGATCCTCGTTCCTCACAGGTAGGGATCTTTCTGCTGCAGGTGCTGTGTCACGTAATCGGTTATGGAGTCCTCGAGCGACCGGCACCGGACGGGGCATCCGGCTTTCCGGAGCTTGTCCATCTTCGCCTCCGTCACGTACTGGTACTGGTCGCGGATCTCGACGGGCATGTCGATGTACTCGATTTTGGGTTTCACGCCCGAGGCCTTGAACACGGCCTTGACGAGATCGTTCCACGTGCGGGCCTTGCCCGTGCCGAGGTTGAAGATGCCCCTTGCCTTCGGGTTCTTGAGGAACCACCACATGACCTCGACGCAGTCCTTCACGTAGACAAAGTCGCGGATCTGCTCGCCGTGGCCGAAGCCGCTCCGGTGAGACTTGAACAGCCTCACTTTCCCTGTGTCCCGGATCTGGAAGAAGGATTTGCGGACGACGCTTTGCATCTCGCCCTTGTGGTACTCGTTGGGCCCGAAGACGTTGAAGAACTTGATCCCCACGACCTTGCCGAGGAGATGGTTTCGCATGACCCAGAGATCGAAGAGCTGCTTCGAGTAGCCGTACATGTTAATCGGCTGGAGCTGCCTTGTGGTCTTGTCGTCGTCGGAAAACCCCAGGGAGCCGTCGCCGTAGGTGGCGCCGCTAGAGGCGTAGAGGAAGGGGATCTTTTTCCCGACGGCCCAGCGGGCAAGCGCGCAGCTGTAGTGGAAGTTGTTCTCCATGAGGTAGTCGGCGTCGCGCTCCGTCGTCGAGGAGCAGGCCCCCATGTGGATGACGGCCTTGGCCTTGAAGGGCAGAGTGCCCTCGCAGAGCATCTCGTAGAAGGCGTCCTTGTGGATGAAGTCGGCGTAGCGCCTCTTCACGAGGTTTTTCCACTTCTCCGAGCACCCGAGGGAATCGACGATCAGGATGTCGTCGATCCCCTCCTGGTTGAGTTTCCAGACGAACGCATTGCCGATAAACCCGGCCCCGCCGGTGACGATGTACATGAACCCTTGCTCCTTCGCGCTATATCGCCTTAGCGGCCTTCTGCGCGGCCGTGGCGATCTGCTCGATGCGCCCGCTTGCCATCTTTACGGGAATGGCCATGAAAAGTGTCCGCGGGAGTATTTCCTCGGCCTTCGGGTAGAGCTCGCGGCCGTACCCGGCCTTGCCCTTGTAGGAGGGGTCCGCGAAGGGGTACTTCGCGGAGCAGGCCGTACACTTGGCGATGAAGTGCTCCCAGTTGGGCAGGTAGTGCCAGAAGTTCTCGTAGAAGTAGATGAGATCGACGCCGTTTGCAGACATCTCCTTCTGGAACTTCTTGGTGAGTGCCGCCGAGGGCAGGTTGAAGCCGATAAACGTTGCCGTATCGCCATCGGCATCGGGAATGTTGCGGAACTGGATGCCGGGAACAGCGCTCAGCGCTTTTCTGACCTCGGCCTTGTTCTTGCGCTGCCCGGCGATGATCGCGTCGAGCTTGCCCAACTGGGCGAGCCCCAGGGCCCCCTGGAGCTCGTTCATGCGGAAGTTGAATCCCAGGATGAACCGCCCCTCCATCGCCCTCGTCACGTTGGGGTTGTGGTCGTGGCCGTGGTCATGGTACCAGTCGGAACGGTCATAGAGCTCTTTGCTGTCCGTCACCACCATGCCGCCCTCACCGGTCGTCATGGTCTTGTAGTAATCGAAGCTCAGGATCCCCGCATCGCCGAAGGTCCCCAGCTTTTTCCCGCGGAAGCTCCCGCCGGCGCTCTGGGCATTGTCCTCGAGGACCTTCAGGTTGTTCTTCTTCGCGATCTCCACGATCTTGTCGATCCGCGAGGGCGCGCCGCACATGTGAACGGGGACGACGGCCTTCGTGCGGGGCGAGAGCCTCTTCTCGATGCTGCCGGGGTCCAGGTTCAGGCTTTCGTCGATATCGCCGACAACGGGAATGGCTCCCGTTTCCAGGACGGCCTCGTAGGTGGCGATGAAGGTAAAGGGCGGCACGATCACCTCGTCACCGGGGCCGACATCCAGGGCCGTGAGGGCCACCTTCAGAGCCGCCGAGCCCGAGGTGACGCCCAGGGCGTGTTTCACGCCCAGGTAGCGGCAAAATGCCTCCTCGAACTGGCGAACCTTGAAGACGCCCTTTCTCTCCTTGTCGTGACCGTATCGCATCAGGACGCCTGTCTCCAGGACGTCCATCAATTCCTTGATTTCCTCTTTTCCGATTAGTTCTGAACCGGCCATGTTTTCTGCCTCCACGTTTTCGATTCGCTGGGTGCTTCGCACCCGTTAGGGTATTGGTTTTTATAAGGCTGTCCGGTAGATTGCGATGGCATCCTCGAGGGTCACCTTGCGGGGGTTGTTCTCCAGGGGCCTTGCCACCGTCATGGCCACCTTTGCCATTTCCGGGAAATCCTCCTCGGGGATCCCGAGTTCCTCGAGGCTCGTGGCGATGTCGCAATCCTCGATGAGGACATCGACGGCCTCCACGGCCAGCATCGCCGCATCGCGATCGGAGAGTCCCTCCGTATTCTCCCCCATCGTCTCGGCGACGACGGCGAACTTCTCCAGGGCGCCAGGCAGGTTGAACTCCATGATCCGGGGGAGCATGAGCGTGTTGGCAACCCCGTGGGAGATGCCGTATTTGCCTCCCAGGGGGTAAGAGAGCGAGTGGGCCGCGCCGACGCCTGCGTTGGCAAGGCCGATGCCTGCGTAGAGGCTGCCCAGCATCTGGGCCTCGCGGGCCTCGAGGTCCTTGCCGTTGTGTACGCAGGTTCGCAGGTTCTCGGAGATGAGCCGGATGGCCTCCAGGGAGAACATCTCGCTTGCCGGGCTTGCGATCACCGACGTGTAGGATTCGATGGCATGGCACAGCGCATCCATTCCCGAGGCGGCCGTGGGCTGGGGCGGCAGGCTCAGGGTGAGCTCCGGGTCGAGCAGCGCCAGGTCCGGGTACATGAAGACGCTGTTCATCCCCTCTTTTTTCCTGAGGTCTTTCCGGACAAAGACGGCCGTGAAGGTCACCTCGCTTCCCGTTCCCGCCGTGGTGGGGACCATGATGGTCGGCAACCCCGGCCCGGGGACCTTGTTGAGGCCCAGGAAGTCCTTGGCCTCGGCATCGTGGGCCGCCACGACGGCGATGGCCTTTGCCACATCCATGGCGCTTCCGCCGCCGATCCCGATCACGATGTCGCACTTGCCCTTCAGGGCCATTTTGGCCCCTTCGTCGGCCTGCTCCAGGGGCGGCTCCGGCAGCACCCTGTCGTAGAGAACGGCTTTCATGCCTTCCCGGTCGAACATCTCCATGATCTTATCGCGCATCCCCAGCTTCGCCAGGTTGCCGTCCATGGCGATGAAGGGTTTCTTGGCTCTCAAGTCCCGGATCTGGCCGGCTAGCCCTGAAAAGGACCCGCAGCCGAATACGATCTTTCTGGCTCCCGTGAAGGAAAACGTCTTCTGCATGTGGCGATCCTCCTGCAACCCCCTTTTTTGCTTATGGAATTCCCGAGGGCGCTTCGGTGAAGAATGGCGCAGAGCGCCCCCGAAAGTCAAGAATTTTGTTTCCGGCCAAACCAGTCGATCTGGCGGCAGAACCCCCTGATGATCTTTACCTCGCGCGACCGGAGCTCCACCCGGGCCAGAAAGCGCCGGATGCTCGTCATCCAGTACTCCGGGTTCTGGGGGTTGATGAAACCGATGCGGAGGCTGACATCCCGGATGTGCTCGTACATCCCCTCGAGTTCCCCCGACGAGGCGAGCCGCGGGGCGAACTTTTTTACCCCGGAGGCGGCCGTGAAGATCTCATAGCAGAGGATCATGACGGCATGGGAGAGGTTGATGGAGCGGAAGCGCTCCGAGACGGGGATGTGGACCAGGAGGTGGCCGTAACGAAGCTCGTCGTTTGTGAGTCCGGCATCCTCGGGACCGAAGAGCAGGGCCACCTTGTTCTTGCGGGAGATCTCCACGAGCTTTTCGGCCGCTTCCCGCGGTGTCTGGAAGGCCGGCCGTGCCCGGCCGATGCGGGCCGTCGTCGCCACGATGTACTGGAAGCCGGCCAGGGCTTTTTGCAGGTCCTTCTCGTAGCGGATCCGATCCACCACGTCGGCGGCAAGGTGCGTCGACATCTGCCGGATCTTTTCCTCGTCGAAGTCGATCTCGCCCACGACGAGGATGTCCTCGATGCCCATGTTCTTGGCACAGCGGGCCACGGAACCGATGTTGCCCGGGTACTTGGGCCTGTTCAGGACGACAGTGATGTTCTCCAGCATAACGCCTGCAGCCATCTCAAAAAACCTCTGGGCGAAGTGCCGCGAGTCTACCACAGGTGACCCGGGGGTTTCCTTCTTTTTCATTGCCCCCTGCCGCGTCGTCTGGTACTCACTAAAAAGGCCTATGGAGACCGCTTCCTCTGTTCTCCTCCCCCGGTGGGAGGAGGAAGTGGAGGAGGGGGAATGATCCCGTTCCTTATCCGGCTGAGCGGAAAAAAGAAATGAAGAGTGTTTTTCATGATACTTTAATAAAAGCGGCCCGCGAGATGGGGCTTTCCCTGACTCAGGCGCAGATTTCCCTCTTCGAGACCTACCGGGAAACGCTGCTGCTCTGGAGCGGCAAGATGAACCTCGTCTCCCTGCAGTCGGAACTCGACCTGCCCGTGCGCCACTTCATCGATTCGCTCACCCTGCTTCCTTACCTGCCTGCCGGGCCGGGTACCCTTCTCGACATCGGCTCAGGGGCTGGTTTCCCTGCGATTCCCGTAAAGATTTTCCGCAAAGACCTTCACGTCACCCTTCTCGAGGCCTCGCGAAAGAAGTGCTCCTTCCTCAAGGAGGTGATTCGCAGGCTGGGTCTTCGGGAGATTTCCGTCCTGAACTGCCGGCTCGAGGAGCTCTTGAAAAAGGATATCAAGCCTTCCTTTGACGTGATCGTCTCACGGGCGACATTTAAACTCCCGGAGCTTTTGAGGGGGGGCCTTCCCCTCCTGAAACCGGGAGGGGTCCTGGCGGCGATGAAGGGCCCCGGCCTGAAAGAGGAGGCTGCCGCCCTGGATTCATTAAATAACAAGTTATTTCGCATCGTTGGAAGTTATCCCTTCTCTCTTCCGCTCACTGGCGACCATCGACACATCCTCCTTGTGGATAAACCCTCCTGAAACGGCCGGATGCGACTTTTCAAGTATCTGATATTGCTGATTAATTTAGTTATCTTTCCCTCCTATAATTTCCTAGGAAAAACCCTCTTTCTGTGTTAGCATCGTGCAATTTCATCCAGCCGTGAAAACATCTTGTTTCTGCGATTAAGAATGCAAAAAATTATTTGTATTGCCAATCAGAAAGGGGGGGTCGGGAAGACCACGACAGCCATCAACCTCTCGGCGTCCCTCGCCACGGCGGAAAAGAAGGTCCTGCTCATCGACGGGGATCCGCAGGGCAATACAACGAGCGGTGTTGGAATCGATAAGTCCTTGATTGAAAACAAGAATCTCTACCATGCCCTCATCGGCCGCTGCCGTCTCGACGAGGTTATTGTGAAGACCCAGATCCCGGCGCTCGACATCGCTCCCTCGAATCAGGATCTCGTCGGCGTGGAGATCGAGTTTGTCTCCCTCGAGGAACGGGAAAAAAAGCTGAAGGCGCTTCTGAAAACCCTTGAGACCCCCTACGACTATTGTATCATCGATTGTCCGCCCTCGCTCGGTTTCCTGACCCTGAATGCACTGGTGGCCGCGGATTACCTGATCATCCCGCTGCAGTGCGAGTACTTCGCCCTCGAGGGGCTGGCGCATTTGCTGAATACGGTCAAACTCGTTCGTACCCGGATGAACCCTTCGCTTGCCCTGGGGGGGATCCTGCTCACGATGTTCGACGTCCGCAACCGGCTGTCTCACCGGGTCGTCGAGGAGGTGAGGAGCCATTTCGGGAACAAGGTCTTCAAGACCGTCATCCCCCGGAATGTAAGAATCTCGGAGAGCCCCAGCCACGGGCTCCCGATCATCCTCTACGACGTCAAGTCACGCGGGGCCGTTGCCTATATGGACCTGGCTCATGAAATCCTCAATGACGGGAGAGCCTAGGATGATAAAGAAAAACTCGCTGGGAAAAGGCCTGGGCGCCATGTTCCCCGACCTGCTGGAAAAGATCGGCGACAAGCCGGTTCTCGTGACGTGCGGCATCGAGGAGCTGGTACCGAATCGCTACCAGGCGAGAAAGGATTTCGACCCCGAGGAGCACAAGGGCCTCGTTGCCTCCATCCGCAAGAGCGGCATCATTCAGCCGATCGTGGCAAGACGCTCTGACGGGGGCTATGAGATCATCGCCGGCGAGAGGAGATGGCGGGCCGCCCAGGAAGCCGGCCTCAAGAATGTACCCGTCATCCTCCGGGATGCCGGAGACCAGGACGCGGCGGTTTTCTCTCTCATCGAAAACCTCCTGAGGGCAAATCTCAACCCCCTGGAGGAGGCCGAGGCCTTTCACCGGCTGATGAATGAATTCAGCCTCTCCCACGAAGCCATCTCCGTCACAGTCGGGAAGGACCGCTCCACCGTCACGAACGCCCTGAGGCTGCTCAAGCTTCCGAAGGAAATCCGTGAGGCGCTCGTCAAGAGGACCCTGTCGGCCGGTCATGCCAGGGCCATCCTCGCGTTGGAATCCGTTGAGGAGCAGGACAGGCTGTTCAGGGCCATCCTCTCGAAAGGGCTCACGGTGAGGGAGGCCGAGGAGTTCGCCCGGGGAAAGAAGAAATCGAAGACCGTCAAAAAGAAACCCGTCGGTGACGAACATCTGGCAGAGCTCGAAAAACGTCTTTCCAGGCGCCTGATGGCGAGGGTCAACATCCATTCCAGGAAGCGCGGCGGGTCCATCGAGATCCGCTTCAGTTCCCCTGAGGAACTGGACAGGCTGCTGGCAATTCTTCTGCGGTCTTGATCCTTAACGATTTTAACCGCCTCTTCGAGGGGGCCTTGACGGGATATTCGGAATAACGTGCACTGGTTGTGTTTTATCAACAAATGTTTATTAATTGTTTACAGTTGAGGGGCACTTGGAGAATTTCTGGAATAAAAGCACTGATATCATAAAGGAAAAGGTGACGAAGCAAAACTTCGAAACCTGGATCAGCCCCGTGCGGATATCTTCCATGGACGGCCCCGATGTCGAGCTTTCGGTGCCGAACCGTTTCTTCAGGGATTGGCTGACGGAGCACTACATGGGCATCATCAAGGAATCCATGTCTTCCGTCGCCGGGATACCGCTCAATCTGAGAATCATCATCGATAAAACGCCGCTCCAGGGAAACAAGATCGCTGAAACGCCTGTTCCCGTAGTCGCTCCCAGCCCGAATGACAGGACGGAACGACCGCCAAAATTTCATCCGTCGTTGAACACCAATTACAATTTTGAGCGTTTTGTTGTCGGCCCCAGCAACCAATTCGCTCATGCCGCGGCTGTCGCCGTAGCCGAGGCACCCGCAAAAAACTACAACCCTCTTTTTATCTACGGCGGCGTGGGTCTCGGGAAGACTCACCTCCTCAATGCGATCGGTTTCCACACCCTGAAGCTCATCCCCGCGGCCAATGTGCTCTATGTCTCGGCCGAAGAGTTCATGAACGAGATGATCAACTCGATCCGATACGACAAGATGCAGAAGTTTCGCGAGAAGTACCGCAATATCGATTCTCTTCTGATCGATGACATCCAGTTCATCGCCGGGAAGGAGAGGACCCAGGAGGAGTTTTTCCACACCTTCAACACCCTCCACGACTCTGGAAAGCAGATCGTTGTCACCAGCGACAAGTTCCCGAAAGACATCCCGAACCTGGAAGGAAGGCTGCGCTCTCGTTTCGAGTGGGGATTGATCGCCGACATTCAGCCGCCGGAAATCGAAACCAAGGTGGCCATCGTTGACAAGAAGGCCTATGAAAACAACATCTCCCTGCCGAAAAACGTGGCATACTACATTGCTTCGAAAGCGGAATCGAACATCCGTGAGCTCGAGGGTTTCATCATCCGGATCGGTGCCTATGCATCCCTGACGGGACGGGAAATCGACATGGATCTCGTCAAGGAAGTGTTGAAAAAGTTCTTCAAGCAGGGAGAGAAACCGGATGTCACCGTCGATGAGATCATGAAAACGGTGGCGGCAAAATTCAATATAAGAATCGCTGACTTGAAGTCTCATAAAAAAAACAAGAACCTTGTGATTCCGAGGCAAATTGCCATGTATCTTGCAAGGAAATTGACCTCTCACTCCTTCCCCGACATCGGTGCAAAAATAGGCGGGAAAGATCACTCAACGGTCATCTATGCGAACAACAAGATCAAAGATCTTCTTGAAAAAGATTCGAAGATCGAGACGGCAATAAAGGAAATAGAGGAAACTCTCAACAGGAGCTGACAGGGGTTCCCATGAGTTATGAACACGATTCAGTGCGGCAGGTGAACGGAATGATGAAGGGATTGGTTCTATCCACAAATTAACAGGACCTATTACTAATCACTCTGTTCTTTCTTCTATTTTTATTAAGTTAATAGGGCCTGTTGGGTGTGGGGAGAAACGAAGGACAGGAAGGCTTCGAAGGGATACGCCTAAAACACAAAGTGAAGGAAAGGAAACGGGCTTATGGAATTCAGTGTGAAGCGTGACGTTTTCCTGGGCGGTGTGCAGAAGACGCTGGGTATTGTGGACAGACGCACCTCGATGCCTGTGTTGAACAATGTTCTCATCCGGGCAGAGGCGGACCGGATCCGTATTGTGGCGACGGACCGCGAAATCGGACTGATTGCCGATTATGAGGCGCAGGTCGTCAAGGGCGGCGAGATCACCCTGCCTGCCCGCAAGCTCTACGAGATGCTCCGGGAAATCCAGGGCGAGTCGATTCACTTCAAGAAAGAGGATTCGAACTGGGTCGCCATCACCTGCGGGAAGATCAATTTCAGGGTTCCGGGTATCCCCGCGGAGGAGTTCCCGAAGATCGTGGACGATGAGGACGTGGGCTTTATCCGTGTGGACGGGGCCATGATCAGCGACATGATCAAGAAGACCTTTTTTGCCATGTCCGCCGATGAGTCCAGGGTCAACCTCAACGGGGTCCTCCTGAGGGCGGAAAATGAGCAGGAAACCGTGATCCTGCGAATGGTGGCCACTGATGGTCACCGCCTGTCCATCGCGAGCGCCGACCCGAAAGTCGAGCAGGTCATCGGGCTCGAAAAGGGAATGATCATCCCCCGCAAGGGAATCACGGAAATCCGGCGTCTCGTCGAGGACAAGGAAGGGCCTGTCGAGCTCGGGGTGAAGAAGGGGATGTGCGTTCTGAAAAAGGACGGGATCATCCTGAAGGTGAGCCTCATCGACGCCGAGTACCCCGACTACAAACGCGTCGTCCCGAAAGACAAGGGCACCCTGGTGGAACTTACCCGCGATCCCGTGCTCCATGCCCTCAGGCGCATGAGCGTCATGGCCTCTGAGCGATACAGCGGCGTGCGGATCCGGTTCCAGCCCGACAAGATGGTCCTCAACTCCATCAACCCGGACGTCGGAGAGGCAAGCGACGAGGTCGAGATCCAGTACCAGGAAGGCGAGATCGAGGTCGGCTTCAATGTCCGATACCTCCTCGAGGCCATCGAGGCCGTCGACGAGGAGAAATTCACCCTGGAGATCCGCAGCGGGCTTCGTCCGGCCATTGTAAGGCCGGCACAGGACACGGGGTATCTGTGTATCGTCATGCCGCTCAAAATATAGCGGTCTTCGACCGCAGGCTTCAGGAAGAAAAAACCGGGGCCTGAAGGAAATAAGAAGGAACGGGAGCCAAAAAACCATCACATGTCTGAAACCTACAGCGCTGACAACATCAAAGTATTGAACGGCCTCGAGGCGGTGCGCAAGCGGCCCGCCATGTATATCGGGAGCACCGGCAAGGACGGCCTGCACCATCTCGTCTATGAAGTGGTCGACAACAGCGTCGACGAGGCCTCCGCCGGCTTCTGCGACTCGATCGTCGTCAAGATCCGCGTCGACAACAGCATCCAGGTCGACGACAACGGACGCGGGATCCCTGTGGACATGCACAAGACCGAAGGGGTCTCGGCCGCCGAAGTCGTCTTGACGAAACTGCACGCCGGCGGCAAATTCGACCGCGACAGCTACAAGATCTCCGGCGGTCTGCACGGCGTGGGCGTCTCCGTGGTCAATGCCCTATCGAGCCACCTCGAACTGGAGGTGCGGCGCGAGGGAAAGGTGTACCGGCAGTCCTATGAGCGGGGCGCACCGACGGCGCCGCTCAAGGAAGTGGGAAAAACGCGGGGCAAGGGCACGACGGTCACCTTCATGCCGGACCCCGAGATCTTCGAGGAAACGGATTTCAGCTTCGACGTGATCTCGAACCGCCTGCGGGAGCTTGCCTTTTTGAACAAAGGCATCCGCATCACCCTCATCGACGAGAGAACCGACGAGAAGGCCGAGTTCTACTACCAGGGCGGCATCGTCTCCTTCGTGGAGTTCATCAACAAGAACAAGGGCGTCCTCCACAAGAAGCCGATCTTCATCGAGGGGGAAAAGGAGGACTGCGTCGCCGAGGTGGCCATCCAGTACAACGACACCTACGGCGAGAACGTCTTTTCCTTCGCAAACAGCATCAACACGACCGAAGGCGGCACCCACATGAGCGGGTTCCGTTCGTCTCTCACACGCGCCATCAACAACTACGCCATGCAGAACGGCTTCCTGAAAAACGGGAAAGACTCGATCAAGGGCGAGGACGTGCGCGAGGGGCTTGCCGCCGTCATCAGCGTCAAGATCCGGGAGCCCCAGTTCGAGGGGCAGACCAAGACCAAGCTCGGCAACAGCGAGGTGAAGGGCCTCGTCGAGGGGATCGTCTACGACAAGCTCACCACCTACCTCGAGGAGCACCCTCCCGTGGCCAAACAGATCGTCGGCAAGTCCCTCGATGCCTCCAGGGCCCGCGAGGCGGCCCGGCGCGCCAAGGAGCTCACGCGGCGCAAGAGCGCCCTCGAGGTGTCGACCCTGCCCGGAAAGCTGGCCGACTGCCAGGAAAAGGACCCGGCCCAGAGCGAGCTCTACCTCGTCGAGGGCGACTCCGCAGGCGGCTCCGCCAAGCAGGGCCGCGACCGACGCAACCAGGCCATCCTGCCCCTGCGGGGCAAGGTCCTCAACGTCGAGAAGGCCCGCTTCGACAAGATCCTCCAGAACGAGGAGATCAAGAACCTCGTCACGGCCCTCAGCGTCGGGATCGGCAGCGGCGACGACAGCGAGGACGATCTCGACATCAGCCGCCTGCGCTACCACAAGGTCATCATCATGACGGATGCCGACATCGACGGATCGCACATCCGCACCCTGCTGCTCACCTTCTTCTTCCGCAAGATGAAGAAGCTCGTCGAGCGGGGCTATCTCTACATCGCCCAGCCGCCGCTCTACAAGATCGCTGACAAGAAGCGCGAGCTCTACATCAGCACGGACGAGGAGATGAAGAAATTCATTCTGGAGAACGGAGTGAGCCGGATCCGGGTCGGGTCGGGAAACGGCAATGCCATCACGGGCAGCCGGCTCGCCATCCTGATCCAGCGCGCGATGCGGCTCGACACGATCCTGCAGAAGTTCGAGAAAGAGGAAAAGAACCGCGACGTCATGCATACCCTCGCGGCGGACCCCTCCTTTACGGCCGCCGACTTCGGCTCCGAGGTTGCCATCGAGGCCGTGGGCAAGCGGGTGGCCAGGCTGCTGGGGGACCAGGTGGTGCAGTTCGTCACGGATTTCAACCTCGAGCACGGCGGGTACAATCTCGTTTTCACGATCCGCCGCGACGGTCTCGAGCTGGCCACGACGATCGATCAGGATCTTTTCGCGACGCCGAAGTTCATCGAGGCGAGAAACCTGCTTTCCCAGCTCAAGGCCCTCGGGGAGGCGCCCTTCACGGTTTTCATCGACGACGCCGACGAGAAGGACAGCCTGCAGTTCGAGAACATCCAGGCCCTCACGGAGTTCGTCATGAACACCGGCAAGAAGGGCCTGACCATCCAGCGCTACAAAGGTCTCGGCGAGATGAATCCCGAGCAGCTCTGGGAGACCACCATGAACCCCGAGAAGCGGACGCTGTTGCAGGTGAAGGTGGAGGATGCGGTGCTTGCCGACGAGATCTTCACGACGCTGATGGGCGACCAGGTGGAGCCGCGTCGGGAATTCATCTACCGCAACGCGCAGTACGTCTCCAATCTTGATATTTAAAATACAGTGCCTGAGTGCCCGAGTGCTTACGTGAGAGAGTGAAAGAAATTTATTCCTTCACTCAGACACTTCATCACTTAGACACTTCATTCACTTCTTTTCCCCCCAGGAAGGGGGGAATTTTGTTTCCCAAGGAGAGCTTTTTTTCATGGAGCTTTATCAGAAGAATATCCCGGTGAACATCGAAGACGAGATGAAGAAGTCCTACATGGACTACGCCATGAGCGTCATCATCGGGCGTGCCATACCGGATGTGCGCGACGGACTCAAGCCCGTTCACCGGCGCGCGCTCTTTGCCATGCACGAGATGGGAAACCGCTGGAACCGGCCCTACAAGAAATCGGCCCGCATCGTCGGCGATATCATCGGTAAGTACCACCCCCACGGAGATTCCGCCGCCTACGACACGATCGTCCGCATGGCCCAGGACTTTTCGCTTCGCTACCCGCTGATCGACGGGCAGGGCAACTTCGGCTCCATCGACGGCGACCCGCCTGCGGCCATGCGATACACCGAGATCCGGATGTCGCGCATTGCCGAAGAGCTCCTGGAGGACCTCGAGAAGAACACCGTCGACTTCGTGCCCAACTACGACGGCTCCATGGAGGAGCCCGCGGTGATGCCCTCGCGGCTCCCGATGCTGCTGCTCAACGGCACCTCCGGGATCGCCGTCGGCGTTGCCACCAACGTCCCGCCCCACAACCTGGGCGAGATCGTCGACGGCACGGTGGCCCTCATCCGCAACCCGGAGATCACCGTCGAGGGGCTCATGAAGCACATCCACGGGCCCGACTTCCCCACGGCCGGCTTCATCAACGGCCGCGACGGGATCCTCTCGGCCTACCGCACGGGGCGGGGCTCCGTGCGCATCCGTGCGCGGGCCATGGTGGAGCGCGCCAACCGCACGGACCGCGAGAGCATCGTCATCACCGAGCTTCCCTACCTTGTCAACAAGGCGAGCCTCATCGAGAAAATCTCGGATCTCGTCAAGGAGCGCAAGATCGAGGGGATCGCCGATCTGCGCGACGAGTCGGACCGCGACGGCATCCGCATCGTCATCGACCTCAAGCGCGACGAGGTCTCCGGCGTCATCCTCAACCAGCTCTTCAAACACACCCAGATGGAGAACACCTTCGGGATCAGCATGCTCGCCATCGACGCCGGCCAGCCGCGGGTCATGAACCTCAAGGAGACGCTCCAGCGCTTCGTCGCCTTCCGCAAGATCGTCATCACCCGCAGGACGATCTTCGAGCTCAACAAGGCAAGCGAGCGGGCCCACATCCTCGAGGGGCTCATCACGGCACTCGACAACATCGACGCCGTCGTTGCCCTGATCAAGGCCTCGGAGAACCCCCAGACGGCCTCAGACGGGCTCATGAAAACGTTTGGCCTCTCGGAAGTCCAGGCCAAGGCCATCCTGGAGATGCGCCTGCAGCGACTCACGGGGCTCGAGCGCGAAAAAATCCTCTCCGAGCACGTTGAACTCACCCGGCTGATCGCAGAGCTCAAGGGCATCCTCGATGACCCCCAGAAGGTCCTGGACATCATCGTGGAGGAGCTCGAGGACTCGAAGAAGCGTTTCGGCGACGAGCGCCGCACGGAGATCGTCGAATCGACGGAAGACATCAACATCGAGGACATGATCGTCGAGGAGGACATGGTCGTCACCCTGTCCCACCAGGGCTACATCAAGCGAAACCCCGTGAGCCTCTACCGCATCCAGCGCCGCGGCGGCAAGGGCAAGATGGGCATGACCACGAAGGAAGAGGATTTCGTGGAGCACATCTTCATTGCGTCGACGCACAACTATATCCTCATCTTCACAAACCAGGGCCGGGTCTACTGGCTCAAGGTCTACCAGCTCCCGCAGGCGGGGCGCGCCGCCAAGGGCAAGGCCATCGTGAACCTCGTCAACATGAACCCGGGCGAGAAGGTGGCCGCCGTTCTGCCCGTGCGCGAATTCGAGGAGGGGAAGTTCGTCGTCATGGCCACGAAGAAAGGGATCATCAAGAAGACGGAGCTCGCGGCCTACTCCAACCCGCGCACGGGCGGCATCATCGCCATCAGCGTCGAGGCGAGTGATGAGCTCATGGATGTCAAACAGACCAACGGCGCCCAGGAGATTTTCCTCGGGACCCGCAAGGGCATGGCCATCCGCTTCAAGGAAGAGGATGTCCGCGCCATGGGCCGCACCGCCACGGGGGTCATCGGCATCCGCATGGACGATGACGACCACGTCGTGGGGATGGAGATCCCCACGGAGGGCAACTCCATCATGACCGTCTCCGAGCGCGGCTTCGGCAAACGCACCGAGATCGCCGAGTACCGCCTCCAGAGCCGCGGCGGCAAGGGCATCCTCAACCTCAAGACGACGCCGCGCATCGGGCTCGTCTCGGGCATCCGGCAGGTCACGGGCGAAGAAGACCTCATGCTCATCAGCGACTCCGGCAACATCATCCGGATCCGCGTGGGCGAGGTCCCCGTGCTGCACCGCGCAACCCAGGGCGTGAAACTCATCGATCTCGAAGAAGGGGAGAACTTCTCCGGCATCGCCCGCGCGGAGCGTGAAGGCGAGGTCAAAAACGGAGACGATGCCGCCGGGGATGAAACGCTCTTCGATGCCGAAGAAGGCGACGAAGAACAGGGTAGCGAATAAGGGGCGAGGAGCAGGCAATCATGGATTTCAAAAACATTCTGGAATTTTTCTGGCCCGCCATCCACGACGCCGAGTCGGCAAAAAAGGCCGCCGACCAGGGTTTCCTCGCCGCCATTCTCTATGTCTTTCTGGCCCTGACCCCGATCCTGTCGGGTGAGGTTGCGAAGATCTTCGATGTCCTCGTCGTGGCCCTCTGCGGCTATTTCTCAAAGCGACTGTGGAGAACGGCGGCGATCGGCGGGCTTGTCATGATGGGCCCGGAGCTGGTTTTTGCCCTGCCCGGCGGGGTTTCCTTCCGGCTGGCCTCGGCCGCGATCCTGACGCTCATGTTTGTCAATGCCATTCGGGGAACTTTCCTCTATCATCGATATGCCCAGGCAAAGCCCGCCCCGCCCACGGTGGAGGTGCTGCCGCCGGAGCCTCCGCCAACCCGGGAAACAGAAAACCCGCCACAAGCCTAGAAGAAGTGCATAAGTGACGAAGTGTAGAAGTGTCTGAGTGAAGAGGGAAAAACGTTCTATAAAGAAGCCCGCCGGAGCGATCCGGCGGGCTTCTTGTTTCGGCTCAGTGCGAAACCTTGCCGCGATGCTTCGTCGAGGGGAGGGTCGTTGCGGGCAGCACTTCCTGGCTGACCCAGTACGTCGTGTCGATCGTGAAGGCCCTGCTTGTGTGGATCATGTAGCTGCGGCCGAACTCCAGGGCCTTGAGGTTCCCGACGGTCCTGTGCCCGTGCAGCAGGAGATACTGCATCGGCCGATCGAAACTGAAGATGAGGCTCACGTAGGGTTTGCCCGCGTACCCGCCGAAAACGGCGCTGACGGAGCGCTCCCCGGCGGGCAGCTTCTCGAACCGGACGATATTGTGGCCCTTGCGGAAGGACATCTCCGTCTTGACGACGATCTTTTCCATGTAGGACGTCAGTGCCGCAGAGGGAGCCGTCTCGGTCACCGTCACCTCGTCGGGGTCCACCTGGGCCTTGTAGCCGATCTTGAGTTTATGGACGAAATACCTGCCTGCCTTGGTGACTTTCAATGCAAACTGGCCCGCCGAGTCGGTGAGGTAATCCCCCACGACCTGCCCGAGTTCGTCCTTCACGGTGACGCTGACGCTCTCCAGCCCTGAGCCGGAAGGAAGTTCCCGGACGTTGCCGTTGATAAAGAAATCCGTCACAGGGGGAGGGACGGGCCCGTCCTTGTCGTACTTGATCAGGACGGCATCGATGACGCCGGGTGCCTGCTCCCCGAGCACGCCCTCCGTGGCGCCGGCAAGGTAGACAGTGCCCGAAGGGTCGACGGCGATCCCGTAGGCCCAGTCCTGGGCTGCCGTCCCGAGCTGCCGGGTGAAGAGCTTCCGGCCCTCCGGCGCCAGACGGGTCAGGAAGATGTCGGAGGCCCCCAGGTAGCTCTGCCCGTCTAGACCCGGGCCGCCGGGGTAACCGGTAATTCCGGTCAGGTAGATACTACCCTCGGCATCGACGGCAACCCCGTAGGCGACGTCATTGGTCGTCGTTCCGTATTGGGAAGACCAGAGCTTGCTGAGGTTTGTCGTGTATTTGACGACGACGATGTCCTCATTACCCGACCAGGCGTTCCCGTCGAAGGCCCCCAGGGTCGAGCCGGCGACGATGACGTTGCCCTTACTGTCGACGGTGATGGCCCTGCCGATGTCGTTATCGCTTCCGTTGTTGGGGCCCCCCACTGTAGCGAGCTTTTTCAGCGTGCACCAGGCATCGAACTTGGCGATGAAGAGGGATCCATTTTCATAGGCCCGGGCCAGGCCCGTGACAAAGATGTAGTCATAGGCCGTGCTGCTGTCGACGGCCACGCCGTATGCATAGGTGTCCAGGGGGCGCGTTGCGACGTTGAACTGTTTGACGGGCATATCGACCCCGGTGGCGCTGAGCTGCATCAGGAAGGCATCGCTATAATCGCCGGGGTCGGTGACGCCGTCCATGGCGCCCTTCGTCGACCCGACCACATAGATCAGGCCGCTGCGGTCGGTGGCTACCCCGTAGGCAAAATCATCCCTGTCCGTGCCGAACTGCTTGATCCAGCGGACCGTCCCCCCGGTGTGAATCTTTGCCACGAAAATATCCGCAAGGCCGGCGTTTGCATTCTCCGGTGGGGCAACGGGCTGCTCGGCGCCTCCCGGCATGCTTCCCCTCGTCCAGCCTGTGACATAGAGGAAGCCGTATCGATCAAGGGTGATCCCCTCGATGAAATCATCGGCCCCTGAACCGAACTGGACGACCCAGAGGAGCTCTCCCTGGGGGTCGAATTTGGCCACGAAGGCATCCGTACCGCCCTTGCTGGTGTTCGGGACGAGCTGCGTCTCTGCGGTGATCGCGCCATGGGTTGTGCCTGCCACGTAGACGTTTCCAGAGGCATCCGTGACGAGGTCCTTGGCGTAATCGATCTGGGCCGAGCCGAACTGCTTGACCCACTGAGGTGCAACGGGTGCCGTGGCGGCGAAAGCGGACCCGGCGAGCAGGATGAAAAGGACAACGGTGACGACTAAATGACGGGTTTTCATGACTCCCCCTCCTGAAAATCCCTTTTGCTGGCTCCTGAGCGGTTGAGCGGGTGGCGGTGACGGGAAAAGGGCATCCGGGAAACGATGAGGGGTCCGCGGCGGGGCGCCAAAGTCAGCCCCCGGGTCCGGGACTCCGGATCCGGAGGGTGCTCGGCTCGCCTGGCAGCCCTGCAACCCTATCCCGCGCAAACAGGACGTAGGCCGGAGGCTTTGCGCCCCACCCTTTCGGATGGTTTGCCCTTTTCAGGCTCGTCATTCCCTATATCGGCAGGCCGGCGGAAAACTTTAGCGTATCCGGGAAAAAGCGGGTGAAAGGAGTGGTACGGATATTGCTATTCTGCACGGTGGAAACACGTGTAAGCGTATCCTTGCGAATCGCTGCAGGGTGAGAAAGCAACGGATCGGACACAACGATTCATGGGGTTTCTGAAGTCCCGGCGCCCTGGCGGGGGAAATCTTCAATCCCGGATAGCAGGTGGGATATGAATCTGAGAGAATCGACAGCCGCGCGAGCTCCGATAGCAAGGAGAGGAGTCATGACCCAGCGACCGAAAGTGCTCATGATCGACGACAACAAGGAAATCTGCCGGCTCATGAAGGAATACCTGGAAAGATCGGGCAGATACGAAGTGACCGTCTTCACCGACGCGAGGATGGGAGTCCGCTACGCCCAGATCGAGAAGCCCGATGTGATCCTGATGGATCTCATGATGCCCGACATGGACGGCACGGAGGCAGCCGAGTATCTCCTCGACGACGAAGCGACCCGGAACATCCCCATCATCTTCATCACGGCCGCGATCAAGAAGGCCGAGGTGGACGATCGCCTCGGCCGGATTCACGGGCACCCCATCCTGGCAAAGCCCGTCACCCCCATCGAGGTCATGAACGAGATCGAAAAGGTGTTGACCTTCACCTGAGAGGGCTCACCCCACTGAAATGACGAAAGGCAGGGTCCGTCGACCCTGCCTTTTTTTCATCACGATCGGCTGATCCGTCTCAGATCATCACCGACGTCACGGCGTCCTCGAGGCTGATGATACCCTGGAGAACCTTGTTGACGGCATCCTGTTTCAGGCTTCGGAACGTTCCGTCCCGCTCGGCGGCGGCGCTGATCTCGGCGGCGCCGGCTCCCTTCAGGATCATCTCCTGGATCCCGTTGTCGTTGACAAGAACCTCGAAAAGGGCGGTTTGCCCCTTGAATCCCGTGTTCTTGCATGCGGGACAACCCGCGCCCCGGAAGAATCGTCCGCCCGCCATCGATTCGAGCCCCAGGGAAGTCAGGACCTGTTCCGTCGGTTCGTAAGGTTCACGGCAGGCGGTGCAGATCGTCCGCACGAGCCGCTGCCCGATCGAGGCCGACAGGGCCGAGGCCACGGGGAAGCGCTCCACGCCCATTTCGAAAAGGCGGGGGATGACGCCTGCCGCATCGGGTGACTGGATCGTGCTCAGGAAACGGCGGCTGGAGAGGGCCGTCTGCACGGCGAGCGCAGCCGACTCGGCGTCTCGGATCTCCTTGAGATAGACCACGTCGGGGTCCTGCTTCAGGATGAGCCGGAGATTGCCCGCAAGGGTCAGGCCGGCTTTGCGGTTGAACTCGATCTGGGTCACTCCCGCCAGGGGGTGCTTGACGGAATCCTCCAGGGTGAAGATCTCCGTATCGGGCTTGACCATCCTGCGCAGCAGGGTGTAGAGGGTGGTGCTTTTGCCGCTTCCCTCGGGCCCCGACACGAGGATGAGCCCCTGCGGTTTTTCCAGAACGGAAGAGAGACTGTCCATATCCTTCGGGGAGAGTCCCAGCTGCTCCAGGCCGAAGGAGTTGGCGCTCAGATCCGTCAGGTGAAGGATCAGGTTCTCGCCGTTGACCCCCGGGATGGTGGAGACGAGCACGCTCAGCTCCCTTTCGCCTACCCGTTCGACGAACCGGCCTTCCTGGGGGATGCCCCGGATGCTGCTGTCGATGTTGGCGATATCCTTGACCCAGGAGATCACCGGGAGGGACATCGATTTCGGCAGGTCGGGCAGATCATGGGTCTTTCCGTTGACACGGAACCGGACCCGGACGTTCTTCGCCTGGGGGGTGATGTGGATATCCGTCGCCCCCTCGCGAACAGCCTGGACAAGCAGCGTTTCAAGAAGCCGGTCGGCCGGGGCCCCGTTATCCTGAACAGGCGCCGCGTATGCCGGCTGGGGACGGGACATGGCGTCGGCCACGGAAGGCGACCCCGTCTGCTGGGCCGCAGCCCGGGGTCGAGCCTCGGAGGAATAGCTTCCCGAGGGCATGTCGTAGATGAGGCCCATGAGCCGGTCGAACTCGCGCTCCGTGCAGATGACCGGTTCCACCCCTTCCTCCGACTGCATCCTCAGCAGGTCGAGGGCATAGCGGTTGGTCGGATCCGGCATGGCCACAACGAGGTGGCTGTTTGTCTTTTTCAGCGGTGCCGCCTGGTGTTTCCGGGCGAAATCCATGGGGAGGAGCCTCGAGAGGCTCAGATCGACAGGGTACCTGTCGGGCAGGTATCGCTCGATCCGAAGCTGGCGACTGAGGATGTCCACGATCTGCGAATCCCGGAGGAACCCCTGCTGGACAAGCAGTTTGCCGAGCCGCAGGCCCGTGTAGCGCTGGGCTGCCAGGGCCTCCTCGAGCTGCAACTCGTCGAGGAGGTGCGCCTCCAGGAGGAGCTCGCCCAGCCTCTTCCACTGCCCGTCGACGACCTCCAGGTCCAGCGATTCGGCCTTCCTGGTTTCGATCTCGGCGATGAAGTCGGGGAAATCCCCCTCGATCAGGGTCTGCTCCTTGGCGACCGATGCGGCCCTCAGGAGGATCTTCTCCAGTTCCGCCACGTTGCCCGGCCAGGTGTATTCGACGAAGCGGTCCATCACCTCCCGGGTGACGCCGAGGATGTTCTTGCGGAATTCCTGGTTGATGATCTGGATGAAGTAGTCGACCAGCAGCGGGATGTCTTCCTTGCGCTCCCTGAGCGGCGGCATATAGAGGGTGACCACGTTGAGACGATAGTAGAGATCGTCCCGAAAGGTCCCTTCCTTGATCATTCCGCGGATGTCCTTGTCGGTGGCCGCCATCACCCGCGCGCCCAGTTCGATCTTCTCCTTGCTTCCGATCCGCTGGAATTCACCGGACTCGAGGACCCTCAACAGGCGCGCCTGGAGGTTCAATGACAGCTCGTGCACCTGGTGAAGGAAGAGCGTGCCATGGGCCGCCTCTTCGAACTTGCCGGCCTTGCGGCTCGTGGCGCCCGTAAAGGACCCTTTCTCGTAGCCGAACAGTTCTGTCTCCAGGACCTGCTCGGACATTCCCTCGCAGTTGACGATGACGAAGGGCTCGTTTTTCGCGGCAAAATTGTGAAACGTCTTCGCCAGGAGCGATTTGCCCGTCCCCGTCTCGCCCAGGAGGAGCACGGTCCGGTCTTCGGGCTTGATCATCATGATCTGGTTGAAGAGGATCCGGACGCGCTTGCTCTGTCCGATGAATTCCGGGAACAGGGCCTTGCCTTCCACCTTGCTGAGCAGATCGCTCACCTGCTCGAACACGGCATTGAATTCCTTGATGTCATCGCCTTTGCCCTGCTTTTTCCCCCTCGCCTGTCTCGACACGGCAGGAATGGACTGCATCTTGGAGATGAAACTCTTCATGGGCTTCAGCAAAAGCCACGTGATGAGGAGCGCGCACAGAACGGCGAAGACCCCGATTCCCAGACCCCACCATTTCAGATAGAGTTCCGGGTCGGGGACGAGCCTCGTGTATTTCAGGATCTGGTGCGTCGTGATGACGGAAAGAAGGGCAATCCCCCCGAAGATGATGGGGACGAGAAAATAGAGACTGATGTTGAAACGCGGGTGTTTCATGGCATTCTCACCTTGGGTACTTCCTGTTCATCCGGAACATTTGCGCCGGACCCTTGCGGGCCATCTCCCGGAAACAGGGCCGCCGCTCCTGCCGGAAGACTCTCCCGGCGTTCGTGGAGGCCCGGGGGATTCGGGGGTTCCTGTTTAAGCCTTTCGTACGATAACAGAGCCGTCCCGTTTTGCAATACGACGCCGGCATGATTTTAAACTACGAGAATAGTATGGCTTTTTCCGTTTACCGGACTCGTTCTCCCTCGATGATGTCGCGGGGTTTACCGAACGGAAGTCGCACGAAAAAAAAGTGATGAGGAACGCCGGCGTCGCGCTCGAGAAACGAGCCTGTCAGTCATGGCGAGAATATTTGCACGAAGTGTACCAAATGCCGTCTGTTTTCAAGAGGATGGAAGCGGCCACCCCTCATTCGGCCAGCTTGACTGCCGTGCCGGCCAGGATCACCTTGCCTTTCTGCCACTGGACCTTGCCGGGCGCATGCCCTTCGTGGCGGACGTTGACGACGGCATCGGCCCCCAGCGCCAGTGCCCGCTGCATGAGGATCAGGAGGGCCCTTTTCTCCGCCACGCGTTGAAAGCCCGCGCCCGCCACCCCTTCGGCGGTGACGGCGCCAAGCTCCCCGGCCACTCTTTTCCCGGGGACTTCCGGCGTCGTTGCGATGGAGATTTTCTGCCTCAGAGCCCCGAGCTCCTCGTCGAGGGCTTCCAGGACCGCCCGGCGGGCCTTGATTCTCCGGCTCTCGCGCAAGGCGAGGGCGAAAATGAAAAGGACAAAGACCGTGATGAGAGTCACCGCGCCGAGATGCCCGAGGATCGCTTCCGGATTCACAGTCTAGATCCCTCTTTGGCCGGGTCTCCCTTTCCCGATCAGGAATTATTGTCCTTCGGGGACTTCTTGTTCATCATGTCCCCCAGGGAGCCGAAACTTCGCGAGCTTTTCTGGAGATAGGGACTGTAGGAGTCTTCCCGCTCCTCCTCGGGTGCTACCGGGGAGAGAGACAGGCGACGCTTTTCCCTGTCCGTCGATTCCACCACGACCTCGATCGTGTCGCCCTGAACGAGGACCTCCCGCGGATGACGGATCTTCTTGCCTTTCGACAGCCTGGAGATGGGGATGAGGCCGTCGATGCCGGGCTCCAGGGTGATAAAGGCCCCGAAGTCGGCCAGCCGCGCGACACTCCCCTGGTGGCGGGAGCCCTCGGGGTATCTCGTCTCCACGTTTTCCCAGGGGTCCGGAAGCGTTTCCTTGATGCTCAAGGTGATGCGGTCTTTGACCCAGTCGAGGTTGAGGATGACCGCTTCGACGGTCTGGCCTGCGGCAAAGCGCTCGCGGATGTCCTCCACCCGCCCCCAGCTGATCTCCGAGATGGGAAGAAGCGCCTCGATGCCCCCGATGTCGATGAAGGCGCCGAAATCGCGTACGGACCTGACCGTGCCCGTCACCTTCATCCCCGCCTGGAGTGTTCCCTTGATGGCTTCCTTTCTCTGGCGCTCTTCCTCTTCGAGGATTCTGCGCCGCGAAACAATGAGCTTCCGACCCCCTTCACCGTACTCGATGACGATGAAGGGAAGCCGCTGCCCCAGGATGGTCGCTGCCGTTCCTCCCCGGCCAAGGCCTGCCTGAGAGAAAGGGCAGAATGCCCGGTAGGTCCCGGCGATCCGGACTTCGAGCCCCCCCTTGATTTCTTTCTCCACGATGCCTTCCACGGGGATACCGTTCTGCCAGGCCTCTTCGAGATATTGGCGGGCCGCGTCCCCGGAGACCCTCGTTGTGAAGATCCGCTCGCCATGCCGCGACGAGAGGAAATAGGCCTTGACGGTGTCCCCCTCCTTCACGGTCAGTTGCCCTTCCTTGTCGAGGAACTCGTTTTTCTCGACGATCCCTTCCGTTTTTCCTCCGAGGTCGATAAATACCCAGTCCGTCGAGATCTTGGCGATCACGGCTTCCACGCTCTCCCCGGGTTTGAGCCGGACCGGCTTTTGGTCCGCCGCCTCCAGGAGTTCAGCGAAACTTTTTTCTTCTTCCATGATGATTTTCCGTCCGAGATTATTTTTCCATTGCCTTCGCCTTGGCCGTGCGGGCAGGCGTCAGTGCAGGGGACTACTAATAGTCTGACTTGGCCCATTTGTCAAATCCTCACTGCAGGGGTCCGCAACTATGGAAAATTACCGCTTGAAAGGGTGGCGGATTAAGGATATCCATAGGCTGAACCGATAGTAGTAGGGAACGGTTCCCGGCGAGGCTACATGCCCTGTCGGGACAGACATGACAAAGGAGTCCCCCGAATGCGAAAAGCCCTCATCTGCATGGCCCTCATCCTCGCGGCCGCCCTTTGTGTTTCGGCGACTGCAACCCTTTCCGACGCCGCGACCCTTTACCGATGGGTCGACGAGCAGGGCGTCGTTCACGTCTCCGGGAATCCTCCCGAAGGAAAGATGGAGGTTGCCCAGGCCGTCGTCGGAGAATCTGAAGACAAGGGTCCGGGGGGAGAACCCGCCGGGCAGAAGAAGGTATTTCAAGTCCGCCCCGGGGAAGTCACTATTTACACAACGCCCACGTGCCCCTGGTGCCACAAGGCGAAGGCCTGGTTTCGGGACAAGAAAATCCGCTACAAAGAGGTCGACGTGACAACCGATAAAAGTGGCCTCGAGGAGATGGTGCGCATCTCCGGCCAGACGGGTGTCCCCGTGATCGTTGCGGGCGGCGAGGTGATCGTGGGGTTCAATCAGAACCGCCTGAATGAAATTTTCAAAGATTGACCTTCTACGCGCCGCGTCTTTACTGCATAAGACAAAAGAAATATCCACCCTCACCTCGATCCTCTCCCCTCAAGGAAGAGGAAGATCAAGGAATGGGTTTTTCATCGGGAGAGGAAGATCAAGGTAATGGGTCTTCTTCGGGAGGTTTTTCGTTGACTTGTCGGCCGCCTGGCGGTAATAAAGAATCAGATCGTTTATCCGCAGTCACCTTTCCAAGCTCACTTTCGTAACCCAGCAGTTCAATCCCGGCATTTTCCACTGGTCAGCGTCACAAAAGGTCAACTCACCAGCAAACGGTTCCCCGTCATCGGGGCGCGGGGCTCTTTTCAGAAGCCGCCCTCTGCGCCCGTTCCGGGGCGAAGTCAAAACGGGAGGTGGTCATATGCTGTTCATGATGATTTGCACCTGGGATCCGCAGGACGAACGGGAGGTCAGAACCAAGCGGGCAAACTGGGAGTGGCCGAAAGAGGTTCGGGTTATCTCGGAGTACTTTGATCTCCAGGGCTGCCGGACCATCTACGTAGTCGACTGCGATGCGGTGGGGCTCATCGCCTGCCGCGCAGCCTGGATCAATCTCCTTCTGTTCGAGATCTTCCCCGTCTGGCCGATCGGGGCCACGAAAGAACAGGTAAAAAAACAAGGGGCCTGAGGACGGCACGTCCGCAGTGAAAGGAGGTACAGGACATGGGAAATCTGGAACTGACGTCTGAAGAGGAGAAGGAGCTTCTCTCGTTTATCGAGCGATATTACCACGACCTTCGCGTTGAGATCGCCAACACCGATGACCGGGAATTCCGCCGGTCCCTCAAGCACAAGGAGACCGTAATCCGGGGCATCCTGGATCGCATGAAGGTCATGAACATATGAAGATCTTGACCTTCATGTGCAAAAAAAAAGACCCCGTTTGTCAACGGGGTTCTTTTTAGCAGGGGGGGAGGGAGACGACCCTTTCAAGAGTCGCCTCCCTGGAGGAGATCGTTTGTTTCTGGTTTACTTCTTTTCGCTTTTTTCGGTTTCCGTTTTCCCTCGCGCTGTCGAGCGAGTTGATAGTCTGTATTGCACCTACCGTGCCGGAACGGCAATTTTTATATAACACATTGAAATGTAATGTTTTTTACTGGAAGGCGCTCCTGTAGAGGGTGCCTGGGCAGTGCCGGAAACGGCAATAAATGTCGAACCCGAAAAGGCCGTAAAACCGGAAAACGCTCGGGGGCGGAGAAAAACCGGAGGAAAACAGCTTGCTTGACAAAAATGACGACGAAAGACCAAGATTTTCGAAAAAGCAGACAAAGTTCGCTATCCGGGCGTTGATAGACTCGACCCGTTATCTTTAGAATGATTTCATGAAGCCTTACAACACCTTCGACCACACGGCAGACCTGGGGCTTGCCATCAGGGGCGCAAGCGAAGAAGACCTTTTTGCAAACGCCGCCTTTGCCGTTCTCGACATCATCACCGATCTCGGCCGTGTCGAGCCGCGCGAGACCCGCCGGGTCCTGGTGGAAGGGGACAGCCGAGAGGATCTTCTCATCAACTTCCTCCGGGAGATCCTCTACCTTTACAATGGCCAGCGATGGCTCCTGAAGGAAATCCGCGTCATCAAGATCGACGAAAAGTCCCTTGAGGCGGAGGTCAGCGGCGAGCCCTTCGACGAGCATAAACACGAAATCTGCAAGGAAATCAAGGCCGTGACCTACCACCAGGCGGAAGTGCGCAAGACCCCGGAAGGCTGGACGGCAAGGGTGATCTTCGATGTCTGAACTCAAGCTGCGCCGCATTGACGAGTACCGATGGGAAATCCCGCGGGAGGGTGCCATGCGAGTCCCGGGGATCATCTACTCGAGCGGCAAGCTCATGAAGGCCATGGGGAAAGACGAAAGCCCGAAGCAGGTGGCCAACGTGGCCCAGTTGCCGGGGATCGTGATGCACTCGCTGGCCATGCCCGATATGCACTGGGGTTACGGCTTTCCGATCGGCGGGGTGGCCGCTTTCGATATCAACGGCGGCATCGTCTCGCCGGGCGGTGTGGGTTACGACATCAACTGCGGCTGCCGCCTCATGGTGACAAATCTCCGCCGGGAGGAGGTGCAGCCGCAGATGGCGAAGATCGTCAATGCGCTGTTCCAGCACGTGCCATCGGGAGTCGGCTCCCGGGGGGCCCTGAAGCTCTCCCGCAGTGAAGAGAAGCGGGTCCTGGTCGAAGGGGCCCGGTGGGCCGTGAAAAACGGCTACGGCTCCCAGGGCGACCTGGAGTCCATGGAGGACGGGGGGTGTCTGCCCGGGGCCGACCCGGAGGCGGTGAGCGAAAGAGCCCTCGAGAGGGGGAAGGACCAGGTGGGCACCCTGGGCTCGGGCAATCATTTTCTCGAGGTGGAGATCGTCGAGGAGATCTTCGACAGGGATGTGGCTACGGCCCTGGGGATCGAAGTCGGGCAGGTGGCCGTCTTGATCCACAGCGGCTCCCGGGGCTTCGGTCACCAGGTCTGCGACGACTACCTGGCGAAGCTGGTGAAGCACGTCGACAAGATCGGGATCAACCTGCCCGACCGGCAGCTTGCCTGCGCCTACGTTCAGTCCACCGAGGGGCAGCAGTACCTCTCGGCCATGGCCTGCGCAGCAAACTACGCCTGGGCGAACCGGCAGATGCTCATGCACTGGACGGGCGAAGCCCTCGAGAAGGCCCTGGGCATGGGACCCCGCGAGCTGGGCATGCGCCTTGTCTACGATGTCTGCCACAACATCGCCAAGATCGAGGAGCACATCGTCGACGGAAAGAAGATGACGCTCTGCGTCCACCGCAAGGGGGCAACCCGCGCCTTCCCGCCCGGGCACCCGGCCCTTCCGCAGAAATTCCGCAAGACGGGCCAGCCCGTGCTCATCCCCGGTGACATGGGCACGGGGTCTTACGTTCTCGCGGGGACCGAAAAGGCCATGGAAAAAACCTTCGGGAGCACCTGCCACGGTGCGGGGCGGGTGCTGAGCCGGGCCGCGGCCATCAAGGCGAGCAAGGGCCGGTCGATCCGCCGGGAGATGGAGGACCGCGGGGTCCTCGTCATGTCCGCCGCCAAGGGCACTCTCGCCGAGGAGATTCCCGAGGCCTACAAGGACATCGATGAGGTCGTCAACGTCGTGCACGGCGCAGGGCTTTCAAAAAAAGTCGCCAGGCTCCGCGCCGTCGGATGCATCAAAGGATAAATCCCCCTTCCATCCCCCTTTATCAAAGGGGGAAAGAGGGGGATTTGGAACAGTCCCAACTGCCCGGCGGACCGCCGGGCATTAGACGTCTCAGGTGCCGCCGTACCCCACCGTCACCTTCCCCGCCTCGACGATGACGGGGACGGCGCGCCTTCCGCCGGAGAGCTTCAGCATCTCGGGGAGTCTCGCCGCATCCTTTTTCACGTCCACATACTCCGCCTTGTCGCCATAGGCCGACCTGGCCTTGTCCGTGTAGGGTCAGCCGACCTTGCCGTAGATGATCAACTTGTCCGCCATGAGTTCATCCTCCATCCAATCCTTAAATTTTTGTTCAACGCCGTTGAACGTTCCATTCAACTGCAGCCCCTTTTCTGATGAATTTTCCCGGGATGCCCCCGGGGTGGTGTCAATAATTGTTTAATGATATTGAACAAGTATAAAATTTCTTTTCGACATCCCCGAATTGGCACGATCGTTTCAATATCATAAGGCAAAGATAAAAAATAAACCAGTCACAAGGAGGACATAAAAAATGAAAAAGTCGCTTTCGATGCTGGCCCTGACCGCTTTGATCGTGCTCATCACCGGAACCTTCAGCTATGCCGAGTATGCCGCAGCCGGCGCCGACAACTTCCCCTACTTCCACCTTGGCGCCATCGTGATCGGCGGGCTCACGATCCTCTCGC